>ERZ1673695.676-NODE-676-length-47648-cov-15.093732_pt1 | contig 47648 bp, 45 predicted proteins | sample MGYA00580225_ERZ1673695 | MGnify/ENA primary metagenome ERZ1673695 (study PRJEB41218, sample SAMN15661739) | gut metagenome | host: Homo sapiens | place: Canada: London | collected 2015-08-20/2019-03-30 | study: EMG produced TPA metagenomics assembly of... | reverse complement strand
TTTGATACCCTTGGGAGCTTTTATAGCGTTGTCCGGTTTGCGGGACTCTGTTCACAGCTGGACGGCCGTGAGCCGTTCGTGCAGGAAAATGGCGGAGAACATCAGCGCTGACAGAGGCTCAAGATAACCGCAGACCGCAACCACACCGGCCGGCAGCCGCTGAATAGACGAGAAATAGAGATAACAGCCAACGCCGGTATTCACAATTCCGAGAAAAACCACCGGAACAAGCTCCGGCGCCGTCAGTGGCACGTAGGGCCCCTGCTTTGCAAACACGAAAACGGCCACGGCAAGAAAACTGAAAAAAAGCTGAAAGACAGCGTTTTCCAGACCTGTGATACCCTCCGCCATCTTATTAAAGATGACCATAAAGGCGTACATCACGGCGGAAAGCAGTCCGCAGGCCAGCCCCCATGAAAGACCGCCGGTCAGCAGGGCTCCGCCGTTGACAAGAAACATTCCCGCAAGCACAACGAAAAAGACCGCGGCGCTCAAAAATGTCAGCCGTTCGTGCAGAAGCAGCGGCGAGAGCGCCATCACCACAACGGGACCACAGTAGTTGGCAAGCGTCGCGATGCTGACGCCGACGCGCACATAGGCCTCATAGAGAAACATCCAGTTCGCACCCATCGCGATCCCAGAAATGGCGAGAAAGAGCAGGTCCCTCCTGTTCTTTATCCCCCGCGGCCTGCCACCGGAGAGGAAAAAAAGTGCCGCGAGAAAGGCGCTTCCGATAAGTGTCCTTAAAAAGACGATCTCATAGCTGCTGAGCGATATATGGCTGGCGACGACCCCGTTGGAGCCAAAGAGCATCAGCGCCGATATATATTTCAGATATGCCCTCATAAAAACTTCCCCCTCTTCACTTGCTTACTCTGTTGACAAAGGGTATCATAAAATTATAAATTACAAAAATAAATGTTTATAATATAAAAGATAACAAAAAAGAATATATAGGGATAGAGGCGAGCGGAATGGATATGAATCTGCAAAAGTATTTGGCCTTTGTCATAACGGTGGAATACGGCAGCTTTACTAAGGCGGCGGAGATGCTTAAATATTCACAGCCTGGCATCAGCCGCATGATCGGCGATCTTGAACGTGACTGGGGCGTGTCTCTGCTAGAACGCGGGCGCTCAGGCGTACGGCTGACCTCCGACGGGCTGAAACTGCTGCCGTTAGCCCAAAACGTCTGCCGTGAATGCAGGCGGCTGCAGGCTCAGGTCGAAGAGCTGAACGGTCTGCAGTCAGGCCTCATCCGCATCGGCACCTTCTCAAGCGTAGCTACGCACTGGCTGCCGAATATCATCAAAGAATTCCAGAAGGACTATCCCAATATAGATTACGAGCTGCTGTTGGGAGACTACACGGAAATTGAACGCTGGATCGCGGAGGGGCGCGTCGACTTCGGATTCATCCGCCTTCCCACGCTTCCGGAATTTGAGACGATCTTTCTTGAACGGGATCATCTTCTCGTAGTTATGCCGGAGGACCATCCCCTAGCGGGCGTCGGATACTTTCCAGTCGCGGCGCTCTGCGACTATCCTTTCATGCTGTTGGAAAAGGGGGCGAAGGCCGAAGTTTCGGAGATATTTGAACGCTGCGGCATCTCGCCTAAAGTCCGTTTCACCACCTGGGACGATTACGCCATAATGTCGATGGTGGAGAGCGGACTCGGCATCAGCATCCTGCCACAGCTCATCTTGCAGCGCATCCCATACCGCATAATTACAAAAAAATTGGAGGTGCAGGCCTACCGTGAGATTGGGCTGGCTTTTCGGGACAAGGGGAGCGTGCCGCTGGCTGTGAGGCGTTTTCTGGATTATATGGACCACCGGCGTCCGGCGGATTCAGGCGGTAAAAACACGCAGGTTTAGTAACCCGCCGCCGGCCGCGCCCATAAATTTACTCTATCGTGCCGCCGCCGACCACGCAGCTGCCATCGTAGAGCACCACCGCCTGCCCAGGGGTCACCGCGCGCTGCGGCTCGTCGAAGTCGACGCGGAGACGGTCCTCCGCCGTCTGTTCCACCGTCGCCCACTGCTCGCGCTGCTTATAGCGAACCTTTGCCCGCAGACGGAGCGGAGACGATATCCTCTCACAGGCGATGAGGTTTATCCCCGAGGCGGTGAGGCTCTTCGAGAAAAGCTCCTCGCCGCGGCCCAATATCACCGTGTTGTCCGCCGCGCGCTTCGCGCAGACATAGAGGGGGTCGCGCAGCGAGAGTCCAAGGCCGCGCCGCTGGCCGATCGTATAGCGGACAAAGCCGCGGTGGCGGCCTAGTACCCGCCCCTCGCCATCGACGAAATTGCCGGGGCGGTTCGGCTCCCCCGTATAGCGTTCGATAAAGGCGGCGTAATCGCCGTCGGGGACGAAGCAGATATCCTGGCTCTCCCGCTTCTTCGCGTTGATAAAGCCGTTATCCCGCGCGATCTCCCGCACCTCGGTCTTCGACATGCCGCCGAGCGGCAGCAGCGTGTGCGCGAGCTGCTCCTGCGTCAGCGAATAGAGGACATAGCTCTGATCCTTGCTCTCGTCCATCCCCTTTTTCAGCCCCCAGCGCCGCGAGGCCGCGTCATAATAGACGGAGGCGTAGTGCCCGGTCACGATGTGACCGATATCAAGCTCCTTCGCACGAGAGAAAAATTTGTCAAACTTCAGAAAACGGTTGCAGTCGATGCAGGGATTGGGCGTCGCGCCGCTCTTATAGGCGGCGATAAAGCGCGCTATCACCTCGCGGCGGAAATTATCGGAAAAGTTAAAGACGAAGAAGGGGATACCGAGCCGGTTAGCGACGCTGCGCGCATCCTCCACATCGTCAAGAGAGCAGCAGCGGCTCTCGCCCTCGACGCCGATATCCTCGTTCGAGAAGAGCTTCATCGTCGCGCCGGCGCAGTCGAAGCCCTCCTCCTTCGTCAAAAAGGCGGCGACGGAGCTGTCAACTCCGCCGCTCATCGCGATCAGCGCCCTTTTGCCGTTCAACTATTTTATACTTTCCAGCTCGGCGGCAACGCCCGCTTCGCAGGAGCGCATCGCCTCAAGCGTCTTTTCAAGCAGCGTGTCCAGCTCCCATCCGAGCATCTCCGCGCCCTGCGCGATCACCTCGCGAGAACAGCCGGCGGCGAACTTCTTGTCCTTATACTTCTTTTTAAGGCTCTTGAGCTCCATATCCTGCACGCTCTTTGAAGGGCGCATCAGTGCTGCCGCTCCGATAAGACCGGTCAGTTCGTCGGAGGCAAATAATACCTTTTCCATCAGATGCTCCGGCTTGATGTCCGAGCAGAGGCCGTAGCCGTGGCTGCATACGGAGCGTATCATCGCCTCGTCCACGCCGCCCTCCGCCAGCAGCTCGGGAGCCTTTTTACAGTGCTCATCGGGATAGAGCTCAAAGTCTATGTCGTGAAGCAGCCCTATCGCCGCCCAGTAATCGGCCTCATCACCGTAACCGAGATCGTTCGCGTACCAGCGCATCACGCCCTCCACCGTCAGAGCATGAAGCAGATGGAACTCCTCTTTGTTATATTTTCTAAGCAGCTCAAGGGCCGCCTCTCTGGTGATACAATTGCCCATAAAAATCCCTCCGTCAAACTTCACTGATTCATACATGGGCTAAATTATAAGTTCTCTTCCTCTTATCTGCAAACATGACCAAACCGGCATCCGGGCTTTAACCGCCGTAAATATGATAACCGTTTTTCCCCTCGGCCTTGGCCCTGTACAGCGCCTCGTCAGCCTCCCGATAAAGCTCCTCAAAACTCTTCCGGCCACCGGAGGCGACTGAGACGCCGAAGCTCGCGGAGATATGCCCAGGAAGTGAACAGGAGCCGCCTATCTTTGAAAAAAGGGCGCGTAAGCCGGCGGCCCGCGTCTTCAAGACATCGATCGAGGGAATATCCTTCAACAACACAACAAATTCATCGCCGCCGAGCCTCCCGATAATATCGGAGCCGCGGAAAAATTCCTCCATCGCCTTCGCGATCGCCATAAGCACCCGGTCTCCCTCAATATGCCCAAAGCCGTCGTTGATCGACTTGAAATCATCCACATCGATGATGAAAAGGGCATGCAGCCCGCCGCCACCTCCCGCAAGGGCGGCCCTTATCTGTCCCTCCGCCGTCTTGCGGTTCAGCAGCCCCGTAAGAGAATCGCGCTCCGCCGCCAAACGCAGCCTCTGGAACTTCTTCTTCTCGTCGTCGATATTCGTCAGCCGTCCGACGATGCGCTGGACCTGCCCGTCTTCGCCGTGCAGCTTGTTATACTCGATCCTCATCCAAATACAATAACCGAAGGGAGAGATACAGCGAAATTCCGCCGAGCCGCACTCGGCGACGGGGATGGCGTTCAGCATCTTGTCGATCATCGGTAGATCATCCTCGTATACTATAGCAGCATAATTTTCCACAAGTTCGGAGAACTTAAAGAACCTCGGCTTATAACCGAACATCTCCTCAAAATTTTCGTTATATCTGATCGTGTCGTTCTTTATACTCATGTCAAAAATCACCATATTGGTAAAATTTTCAACGACGCGATAGAGCTCCTCGCTCTCACGAAGCTCTCTGTTCTTCTCGGCGTTCAGTCTGTATATACAGAAGACTAAAAACAGCGAACAGAGGGCGACTATCCCGATGACGACGAAGGCGGAATACAGTATCTTATTCTTCCGCGCGTCGACCGAAGAGGCGTCTATCATATTGAACAGGACCCAGCCGTTGATACCAAGCGGCTGATAAACGGCATAACGTCTGCTCCCGCCGAAAGAGTAACCGAACATCCCGCCTCTTTCAGATTTAAAATTATTCATGAACTTATCAAAAGAATCTCTTCTGTCGATAGTGCCGTTCTTCAGTTCATCCAGAAAATTAACGCTATACAGCGACTCCTCCGCTAACTTGCCGTCCGTAAAGAAATGACGCTTATCCGTGCCGATCACGATATCGCCGTCGCTGTCGACGATAAAACAATAGCTGCTGCCCTTAAAGGCATCTATCTTCGCAATCGACTTGAACTGGGAAAAATCATAGCTTCCGAAAAGAATACCCACCACGCGGTCATTATCTACTATCGGCACCGATATGATAAAAATTGGCGTTTTAATGACCTTGCCTAATTTTACCTTCTCGACGACGGTCTGAAAGAGCATACTCTTCTGAAAATAACCTCTGTCCGCAATATCGATATGATGGCCGCTTGAGATATATCCCTCTCCGTCCTTGCCCGTGATCCCCACATTTGTAAAGTTGGAGGAATATTTCATCACCTCCAGCCGCGGTATAAATTCCCTGAGATCACGCCCCTCACCCACCGGCTTGGCGATACTGTCGGCAAGAGTCGAAAGCATGTTGACCTGCCCCTCTATCGACACGTCGAATAGCATGACCTGCTGCTTCGCGGAATCCATCAGCATGGAAAACGTATTTTCCTCAGTCTGGTGCGTAACTTCGACGCTGAATATAAGCATACTGACAAAGGCCGCCAGCGCAATGACGGAGGGGACGCCGATAATACGGCAAATATCCCTTGCCGCGTATTTTTTCAAATTTACCATAAATATCTCCTTCCAATTGATGACAGGCCGGATAATGTCAGAGGGTATGGCTTTATCAGGTTTTTATAACCTTAATTTACATTTATGACCATTAAAGTTCATTAATTATTACAGAATATTTTATAATTATACTCTTTTCAATTCAAAATTGTAAATATCCAAATAATCACTCATGGCAGGCGTATGAAATACCGCCGTAAATGCCACTGCCGGCGGACGGCGCTGACTGCGAAATATCTCAGTTAAAAATGGAGAAGCAAAAGTGGCGGCGCGTTAGCTATATGAGCAGCTACGGGATAAGGTCAATTATTAAAAAAGGTATATTAATTTTTATATCACCATAGTTCTTAAAATTATCATGAAGTAACCATCCTTAAAAATAAATAACGTGAAAAGTTTCCAAAAACACCGGCTGCGTGACCAGCGCTGCAGCCCGGCTTACGCTACACCGTCGTTATAAATGTGGTAGTCGTTCTTTCCCTCCGCTTTAACGCGGTAAAGCGCGGCGTCGGCCTCGCGGTACAGCTCGTCAAAGCTCTTCTGCCAGCCGACGGTGACGGCGATCCCTACGCTGACGGAGACGTGTGCGCGGAGCGAGCAGGCGCGGCATCCCTGCTCAAAAGCAGCACAGAAATCTGCCGCCCGCACCGTGCTTACGCTGAAGGCCGCGATACTGGCGCAGGCAGCGAACGTGATCAGGGTCGGTACCCACAAAATCCGTTTCCATAACCTCTTCGCGTTATTTCCAGTATTCTCCATCATCGGCCCCTTTCGGTGAAGCTGCAAAACGCCGGCTGAACAAAAAACAAAAAAATCTCTCCCACGAAATACAGCCGCAGGGGCGGAACGCTAACAGTCAGCCGGGCGTCTCGATTATAAGCCGGAGACAAAAAATAAATCTGTAAAGAACGCAGGCGAAGAGAAACCACTAGAGAAAATTATTCTATCTTTTTACCGTTATTTTACTAAATGATATAATATAACGATGTTCGTAAAAAATATACCGCGGAAAAAGAGGTTTTATTGCCATGGAAGCGAAGCGCAGACAAATGATAATCGGAGACCTCGCCGTCCTCCTCGTAGCCCTGATATGGGGGGCGACGAACGTCGTCATCCGAGACGCTCTGGACGGGATAACCCCCTTCTGGTTCTGCGCGCTGCGTTTCATCATCGCCTGGGGCGCCGTCATGCTCATATTCGGCAAAAGGGCGATGGCGATGGAGCGCCGCGCGAAGGCCGCGGGTACCTTCACCGGCATGGTCTTTATCTGCGCCTACCTCGCGGGGGCGGTGGGCCTGCTCTACACCACCGCCGGCAACCAGTCGTTCATCATCTCCATGTCCGTCGTCTTCGTGCCGCTCTCCGTATGGCTCTTCACGAGAAAATTTCCCGGCTGGCACGTCGTCACCGCCGTCGCCCTCTGCACCGCGGGCATGGCGGGACTCGTCCTTGACGGAAACCTCTCGGTAAACATTGGCGACCTGCTGTCCGCGGGCGCGATGCTCTTCGTCACCGCCTACATCCTGCTTGTGCAGAAATTTGTCGACGGCGCCGATCCCTGCGGCCTCGCCTGCTGGCAGGCCTTCGGCGGCATGATCCTCGCCGTGGCCGCGGCCCTCGCCTTTGAACCGATACCGGCGCATCTCAGCGGCGCGGCGTGGGCGGCGATCGTCTACGCTGGCACCATCGGCTTCGCGCTGACCCTCGTCCTCCAGACCACCGCGCAGAAATACACCACCTCCACGCACGTCGCGATCCTGCTCTCCACCTCAGGCATCTTCGGCAGCGCCATCGGCGTGATCTTTATCGGCGAACCGATGACCTGGCGCATCTTCATCGCCTCGGCGCTCATCCTCGCGGGAGTCCTCTCCGTAGAGGTGATCCCGGCGGTAAGAAAGCAAAACCAACAGAAACGGCAGCAGCCGTAACAAATCTGAACCGTACATTGTATCGGTTTTTACAGCTGCCGTTTAGAACAAAACCATCAAAATCAATCACAGACGGATAGCAAGAGTAGCCGCCGTCACTTTGGAGTACGGAGTCTCTATGGGTATCATTTCAACGTACAAAAAGCGCGCCCCCAATCCGTCACTCCTGCCCGAGGGCTGGTGTGGCGAATTGGGGGCGCGTTGATTTATTGATCCTTTACCGTATGTCTCTTTTTATTCGCCTATCGCGTAGCGCAGGTCGGCCTCGGCGGATTTGATGTCGTACATCGCGGTGGCCAGCTCCGTGAGGCTGTTTGTCAGCGCGAGGCGTGCGTCGAGGGTGTCGAGGTTGGTGCCGACGCTCTCGGCGTAGCGGCGTGTGGCGATCCGGTAGTCCTCGCGCGCCTCGTTTGACTGCCTGGTGGCGACAACGAGGCGGCTCTCCGCCGATTTCAGGTTGAGTTCGGCCTGCGTAACCTCCATGCGGATGGTATTTTTCATGTCGTCGAGCATGAACAGCAGTTCTTTGGCCTTAGCTTTGGCCTCCGTCGTCTTGGCGTGCATCTCGCCGCTGTCGTAGAAATTCCAATAGAGTCCGACCGCCGCCACCGGTTCGCTCTGTTCGCTGGGGAAAAATTTATCGTCCGCCGCTACGTAGCCGACCGCGCCGAGTATCTGCGGCAGCAGCTGCCCCTGCGCGGCGCGCGCCAGTTTTTCCGCCTGTCCGCTGAGAAGCGCGTAGACTTTGAGCTCTTCGCGCTCCGCGAAGGCGGTCTGTACGGCGTCTCCGGAGAGGACGAGCGGTGTCATCTCTTTCGCCGTGGGAAATATTTTATCGAGCGGGCGCGTCTCCGCGAGGCCGTCGGGAAGGTCGGTCCCCACGGCACGGCGCAGGGCCGTGAGCGCGACGGCGCTGCCATTCTGCGCGCGGATGAGGTCCAGCTCCGCCGAGGCTACCGCCACTTTGCTGCGCAGGACGTCGTTTTTCGCCACCACTCCGGCTTTGAAGAGTTTTTCCGCCTGCGCCATGTGGCTCTTGGAGAGCTCTACAGCCTCCGCGGCCACCAGCTCTTTGGCCTGCGCGCAGCGCAGCGCGTAGTAGGCGCGGCAGACGGCGTTTTCCACGCCCTGCCGCGTGCGCCGCTCCTGCGCTTCAACAGCATCGCGCGCAAGCTGCGCCGCCTGTTTATTCGCCGTCAGAGAGCCGCCGGCGTAGATGACCTGTGTGAGCCCGACCGCCGCCGCGTAGGTGTGCGATCCGAGGATCGGCACATTCATCGAACGCCCGAGGATATCGACGTTCGTTGATATGCCGTCGCGCTGCCAGAGAGCCGCCATGCCCGCCGAGGCCCGCGGTCCCATTTTGGACTGCGCCTGGGCGATCTGCGCCTCCGCGGCAGCCCTCTTCTGCGCCGCCGCCGCGATCTGCGGATTATTTGAGTAGGCCGTCGTCAGCAGCGCCGCAAGCAGCGCGTCGTCTACGGCGGGAACCGTTACCGGCGGCGTCTGCGGCGCGCCATCCTCCGCAGCCGGTCTCTGCGAAGCGGCCGCCGCTCCCGCCGTGAGTGATATTATCAGAAATGCCATGACAATTTTTTTCGTGAACATTTTTTATCTGTCCTTTCCCACGTTTATGCCTCTAGGAATTTGAAAGATCATCAGGAAACGCCGCCGTTTACGGAACGAAGCGGCGTTTGAACATCAGTATCGACGCCGTAAACATCACCGCGATGTAGGCGACGAGCGCGAGGGTGTCCTGCCAGACGTAGGCGAGGCCGCCGCCCTTGAGGATTATCTGGCGCGAGAGGCTGATGTAATATGTTATCGGGAAACACTCGCCAAGGTAGCGGAAGCCCGCGGGCATCGATTCGAGCGGGAATACGAAGCCCGAAAGGAGCACGCTTGGCAGGATGATGAATACAGACATCTGGAGCGCCTGCGTCTGGTTCTGCGCGAAGCAGGAGATCATGATGCCCAGCGAGAGGCTCGCCACCACGTAGAAGAAGGTAAGGAAATAGAATAGGGTAAGGCTCCCGAGGAAGGGCATGTTGAAGACGAAGATGCCGACGACGATGGAGATAAATACCTGCACGTAGCCGACGACGATGTAGGGGATTATCTTAGAGAAGAGCAGCTCCCATATCTTCATCGGCGTGACGAGCAGCTGCTCAAGCGTCCCCTGCTCGCTCTCACGGACGATGGCCATCGACATCATTGAGATGAGCGTCAGCGTCAGCAGCAGCCCCATGATGCCCGGCACGATGTACCACGAGGTGATGAAGTCGGGGTTGTACCATAACCGTATCCTCATATCCACCGCCTGTCCCGGTATCTTCATGCCGAGGCGCGAGAATTTTTCCGCAAGGATCTCCTGTGATTTAAGCATGCCGATGGTCTGCGCCGCGGCGAGCGCCGAGGAGGCGCTCAGGTTGTCCGTCGCGTCGATAATCACCTGCACGGAGGTCTGACGGCCGCCCTTTATCCGGCTCGCGTAATCCGGCGGGAATACGATGCCCACCTTCGCGCGCCCCGATTCTACCGTCTGGTCGACCTCTTTGACGCTTCCGGCGTATTTTATGACGTCGAAGTAGTTGCTGGAGGTGAGGCTGTTTATCATTTCGCGGCTCTCCTGCGTACGCGACTGGTCAAAGACCACGGTGCGCAGGTGTTTTATGTCGGTGTTGATAGCAAAGCCGAAGATAAGCAGCTGCGCCAGCGGCATGAATACGACTATCGCCAGCGTGATGCGGTCGCGCATAAGCTGTATGAATTCTTTTACTATCAGTGCGTGCATCCGTTCCCAGTTCATTTTGTCCCCTCTTTTTTCGCCTCTTGGGCCTGATTCGCAGTGATATTGCCGATCCCCGATATTCGTCCGTCTCCCAGGTCGTCGCCCGCATGGGATTTGACGAGATAGACAAAGACGTCTTCCATCGATTGTTCGATGCGTTCGATTTTGCTCTCCGCGAAGATGCCCTCCGCCGTTATCTCCCGGTCCTGTGCGACGAGCAGGTGCACCTTGTCGCCGAAGAAGTAGGAGTCGATCATCGGGCCGCCCTCTCCGGCCTGCACCTTGGCAAGCAGCGCCATCGGGTCCGCCGCCGTCACCTCGTAGAGTTTGCCGGGGATCTTTTTCTTCAGGTTGTCCGGTGAGTCGTCGGCAATCAGCCGCCCGTAGTAGATGAAGGCAACCTTGTTGCAGTGTTCCGCCTCGTCCATGAAGTGGGTGGTGACCATAACGGTGGTACCCTCCGCGGCGAGATCATAGATGATGTCCCAGAAGAGCAGGCGCGCCTTGGGGTCGACGCCGCTCGTCGCCTCGTCGAGAAAGAGTATCTTCGGCTTGTGGAGGATGGCGCAGCCGAGGGCGAGCCTCTGCCGCCAGCCGCCCGAGAGCGACGAGGTGGGTTCGTTCTCACGCCCCACAAGTCCCGCGAGCTCGATCATTTCGTCGATACGCCTCTTTTTCTCCGCGCCCTTAAGCCCGTAGAGTCCAGAGTAGAGGTTGAGGTTTTCCAGGACGGAGAGCTCCGGGTAGAGCGAGAATTTCTGCGACATGTAGCCGATTTTTTCTTTCAGTTTCTGTCCGTTGGAGGCCAGGTCGAGGCCAAGAACGAGCCCCTTGCCCGAGGTGGGCGCGAGCAGGCCGCAGAGCATGCGGATGGTCGTCGATTTCCCCGCGCCGTTTGGACCTAGGAAGCCGTAGACCTCCCCCTCCTCAATGGACATATTTATGTCGTCGACGGCGGTGAAGCTGCCGAATTTTTTCGTCAGGTGTTCAGTGCGCACCACTACGGGGGGCATGTCAGTTCTCCTTTCCCGCAAAGGCGACGAAGAGGTCTTCAAGTCCCGGTTCGATGCCGCGGATCTCCGGCAGCGGGCTGCCGTGTTCTTTAAAGACCGTCTCGATACAGCTTCGCGCGCTCTCCGCGTCGTCCGTCACAATGTGGTATTTTGAGCCGAACATATTGGCGTCCACAATGTGCGGACGGCCCTCAAGCCAGCCGCGGATCTCACGTCCGCCGCTGCCAAGGCTGAGCAGCTTGTACGGATAACGCGAGAGCAGCTCGCCCGTGGTGCCGATGTCGAGTATCTTTCCGTTGTTGAGGAACAATTTCCGCGTGCAGAGCTCCGCCTCGTCCATGTATGGGGTACTGACGACGATCGTGAGCCCCTCGTGGTTGAACTGGTAGAGAAGGGCCCAGAATTCGCGGCGCGCCACCGGGTCGACGCCGGTCGTCGGTTCGTCGAGCAGCAGTATCTCCGGCGTGTTGAGCAGTCCGATCGCGAGGGCCAGCTTCTGCTTCATGCCTCCCGAAAGATTCCCCGCAAAACGGTCGCGGAAGCCCCAGAGGCCGACGCGCGAAAGTATGTATTCCGCGCGCTGCTCGACTTCGCCCGCCGGTTTGCCGTAGAGCGAGCCAAAGAGGCTGATGTTCTCCATAACGCTCATGTTCAGGTAGAGGCTGAAGAGCTGCGGCACATAACCCGCCATGACGCGGGCTTTGCGCCTGTCGGTCGAGCCGAGCAGCGAACATTCTCCGCCGTCGGGGTTGATGATACCCATCGCGATGCGCATCATCGTCGTCTTCCCCGCCCCGTCGGGGCCGATGAAGCCAAATATTTCTCCCCTCTTTATCTCCAGGTCGACGCCGTCCAGGGCACGCAGCGCGCCGAAATCTTTTGTGACGCTGCGGTATGAGAGGATGCGCTCCGGCGCGGCCTCCATCATAGTATCGTGACGTCCGCCGGCATTCCGGGCTTGATGACGCCCTCCGTATCCTTGATGGAGATCTTTATCCAGAAGACCATGTTCGCGCGTTCGTTCTGCGTCAGCGACATGCGCGGGTTATACTCGGCCTGCTGGTTGACCTCGGTGACGGTGGCCTCGAAGGCGCGTTTGGGGAAGGGGTCCACATAGACGCTGCACTTCGCGCCGAGCTTGATGAGCCCCAGCTGTGTCGAAGGGATGTAGAGCTTGACCCAGCAGTCGTCCATATCGCCGAGGGTGGCGATGGCGGCGCCCGCGTTCACAACGTCGCCTACCTGGTAATTTTTCGTCAAAACAACGCCGTCAGCGGGCGAGTATAGTTCTTTGTAGCCGATAAGGGTCTTGGCCCTCTGATAGGCCGATTCGGCGCGCGCGACATTCGCCTCCGCCGCCGATATCTGCTCGGGACGCATGCCGTTTTCCAGCAGCCGCACCTGGTCGGAGGCCGCCAGCATCGCGTTGTAGGAGGCCTTTGACGCTTCGGCGTAGAGCTCCGCGTCGCGCGCCGCCACCACTCCGTCCGCCGCGAGCGCCGCGAAACGCTTTTCATCCCGCAGGGCCTGTTCATACTGAACTTTGCGCGCGGCGAGTTCGGCCTTAGCCTTTGAGACGTCCTCCTTACGGAAGCCGTTTCTGAGCTCTTCAAGCTGCGCCTTCGCGGCGGCGAGCGCGGCCTCCGCCATCTTCACCTCGTCGTCCGCGCCGTCCAGCGAAAGACGGGCGATGAACTGCCCCTTTTTCACATGGTCCGATTCGTCTATCGCGAGCTCCTCTATGCGGCCGCCAGCGAGCGGCGCGAGCTGCACCTGCGTCACCTCGACCGTTCCCGAGGCCTTGACATACTTTTCTTTGGGCTTTTCCTTAAAATAGATGGCGATGGAAGAACCGATTATCAACACTGCGAGAATCGTCAGAAGTATCCTCTTGCCGGTAAAGAACTCCGAAACCTTCATCTATGCTGCTCCCTTCGAGATACATTTCAAATAACTTTTTTATTATCCGTTCCACACCGGCAAAAGTCAAAGCGCAAACGACGTAGCCTAAAACTTTTTTAATATCAGTATTAGAACGAACGTTCGTATTATAACAATCACGATAGATAAGTCAATCAAAATCCGGTATTTTCAGTATTATTATGGAAACCGCCCTGCCGCGGCCCCGCGGGTGAAAAATGTGATATATTTATCCTTGAAGAAAATGTTTACCGCCGCGAGAGAAGGGATATGCCGCCTTGCATACCGAAGAGAAGGATACGTCAAAAAGGATATTGGAGGCCGCGCTTAACCTCATTTCACAGAATGGTTACGCTCAGGTTTCCATGCGCGATATCGCCCAGGAGGCGGGCGTCGCCATCAGCCAGATATCCTATCACTATAAAAATAAAGAGGGGCTCTTTATCGCCCTCATCCGTCAGCTCAAGGAGTCGTTTGTCGGCGACATCAGGGAGAAGATGGAGGGTATCTCCTCCTCGGACGGCTTTATCGACTTTATCTGCGAATATTCAAAGGAGAGCATCGTCAAGGATTCGGACATCCACCGCCTGCGGCTTGAGTTTTCCAATCTGGCCATGAGCTCGGAGCCCTTCAGGGCGGAGTTCAGCGTGCTCGTCGGAGAGCTAACAGAGGTCGTCGCCTCCTATGTCGCCCGCTATGCCTCGAACCTTGAGATCATGAAGACGCACACCCCCGTACAGACCGCGAATTTCATCATCGCCTTCGTCCTCGGAGTTTCCACGCAGTACCTCGCGGAGGGAAAAAACGCGCGGGCCCTGGAGACGATAGATATTCTGCGGGCCACAGTGAGGTAAATACCGGCGTACGAAACAACAAAGAGGGAGGGCCCCGTGCTGCGGGTGCCCTCCCTTTCTATAATTTCTATAACTTTTCACGCGGATTTTTAGAAGAGCCGCTTCTTCCAGAGCACCCAGATAGAGACGATCGTCAGCCCCAGCGCGACGATGCTGACGATGACGAATCCCATCGGATCGCCCTCCCAGGGGACGGGGACGTTCATGCCGAAGAAGCTGGCCACCATCGTCGGGATAGCCATGACGATGGTTATCGAGGCGAGGAATTTCATCACGATGTTCAGGTTGTTGGAGATGACGGAGGCGAAGGCGTCCATCATCCCCGCGAGGACGTCGGTCTGTATCTGCGCCATCTCGATCGCCTGGTCGTATTCGACACGGACGTCGTCGAGCAGCTCTTCGTCCTCTTCGCGGAATTTGATGATGTGGCTGACCTGCGGGTTGGAACAGAGACGCAGCAGCCTTTCCACGACGACCTTGTTGGAGCGCAGGGACATCGAATAGTAGGTGAGCCCCTTTTGCAGGTCGAGCAGCTGGAAGAGCTCCTCATTCTTCATCGACTTGCGCAGATCCTGCTCTATCTGGTCGGAACGGCGCGTCATCTGGCGCAGGTCTTTCAGGAAGAGCATCGCCGAACGGTACAGTATCTGGAATAAAAGCCGCGTACGCTTGAAGGTGCTGAAATAACGGAAGCGCGTCTCGGAAAAATTCTGGATGACGTCGTTGTATTCCTGGCAGATGGTGACGATGTAATCAGGGGTGATGATAATGCCGAGCGGTATCGTGTCGTATTCATAGACATGCGAGTCATGATTTATCGGAACATTTATAAGGACAAGGATATGGTTATCCTCTATCTCAATACGAGACGACTCCTCGGGGTCAAGCGCGGACCTGATGAAGTCCTGCGGCGCCTCCGTTATCGCCTCTACCGCGTTGAGTTCGTCCGCCGACGGGCGTACAAGGTTTATCCACGCGCCGACCTCTATCCGGTCGGGCGTCAGCTCGATGAGCTGCGACTCGGTGGTCTTGGTGATCTTTAACATAAAATTCCCTCCGTACCCGCATCGCCCGGGTACGAAACGGCCCGGGGTCTGCTAGATGAAAATTAAAAGAGATTGTCCCACAGGTTCAGGACTGGGGCCGCTTGCGTCCATAAAAAAGAGTTCTCCCTTCTCAGGCATGGTGCCCGATTTTCCATAGCGTCAACTAATAAATTTTAGTCTTTCAGATGATTGAGGTCAAGTAACAATTAAGCAGCGTGTCAATAGCCAGAGAAAAGTCTCCCCAAATGGTCAAAGAAAATGTCACTATTCCTTTGAATTATGGTATCATCCTTGGCAGTCATATTTGTAGATCTGCCCCACCAGGGGTGATCTGAAGCAGGTTTGTGTGGTGACACAACACCTGCTTTTTCTTTGAATCACTATGGGCCGCTTTTTTTTCGGCATCTCCACCTGTTTCATCAATATAGCCATGTCGTTACGCATTATGTAAGCAGCGGCCGCGCGGAGGATACGGTATATCGTATGCCCCGCGCGGCCACACAGCGATACGCGCCGACCGGAGGGCTGGCGCATCGCCCGCTATTTACCACTGATGTCGTTAATCGAGAAGCGGAAGAGCTTTTCGTATTCCCGGCGGATGGCAACCGTCGCGTTCAAATCTGTGAGGTTATAGACCACCGACCACTGCGTCATGCTCGTCGAGGCCTCGGTCTCCGGCTGGCTCACCATTTCAAGCAGCGACATCGCCTCTTTTTCGCTCAGGACATCCTTTTTGAAGGCCAGCACGGACTTCAATATTTCATATCTGTCTTTGCCGTGCCCCAATCCCTTCATCGAGGGGTCAAGGTAGAAGTTAGTGACATAGTGTTCGTCGAGGACGGACTGTTTATTACCGCAGTATTCCAGAACAACGCTGCGTCCGGAGGCGTCCGAGATAAGGAAGTGAAAGTTGGCGTCCGGCATCGCAGATTGCATGTCGTATTGCCCCACCAGCGCAAGAGCCTCGTCAACGTTGGCGGCGCGGTCCAGCATCAGCCGCATGGCTACCGTGGTCATAATCTTCGGCTTCCCCGTATTCTGCCGCGCCGGCTCTCCGTCAAGGTAGAAGACGCTGACGGCAAGCCCCTTTTCGTTCATACCGTCCATTATCAGATAGGGCAGCCCTACCGCCATTGAAATGTCGCTGACGCCGTCGCCGAGGCTGCCGATTCCATAGCCGACCCAGCCCGCGTCGGCGAGGCCGATCGAGACATAGCCGCCCTTGGGAGCCGTGCGGATCAGGACCGCCGTCATATCCATTTTATAGTCAAAATTACGTCCGTATATGACTTTGCCGTCCCCGGCTCTGACGGCGAAGGCGCTGCACCCGCCGCCGGCCTTTATATCCGCCTTCGCACCCTCTTTAAGCAGATGTTTCTCGACGAATGATATGCAGGAGCGCACGCCGTCAACGTTTGACTTCAGCATTTTGTCCAGCCTGTAGTCCGCGGTGTAATCAATCGTGTAGAGTTTCCCGTCGTCTATGTCATGCAGAGTCGCAAGAGACAGGCGCTGAGCCTTTGTGGTCAGATAGGCGGCGGGGTTCCCCGGTTTCACGGCTTTTTCGCCGCCAAAGGCGGCGAAAGGCAGCGCCTGCAGGCAGAGCAGCAGGAGCAGCGCGGTAAGTACTTTATTTTTCACAATGTTGCCTCCAATCTATATTTCGGCCGTCACATCGCCCCGGCGGCCGTCGATTCCTCGATCGTCCGCTCCACGTCTTTGCGCAGCGACTCCGGCAGGCCGAGGATGTCGAGCGAGAGGAAGCCTTTGATGATCAGCGACTGCGCCTCGGTCTCGGAGAGGCCGCGCGCCATGAGATATTCCGTCTCCTCCTGGTTTATCTTGCCGACCGCCGCCTCGTGCGACATCTCTAGGTCTTTATGGCGCGCCTCAAGCTCCGGTATTGCGTGGATCTTGCCCTGGTTTGAGAGCAGCAGGCCGTTGCATTCCAGGTGCGCCTTGACGCCCGCCTCTTCGCCGATGAGGTGGCCGCGCGCGTAGATGTCACCTCCGGTGGAGACGGTGCGCGAGACGATCTCCGCGCGGCTACCCCTCCCGCGCAGATAGACGCGCGAGCCGGTGTCCATCTTCGAACCGGGACCCGCCATCAGCACGGTGTTGAATGTGGCGACGGAGTCCTCGCCGTTGAGATAGACAGTCGGGTACATCTGCAGGTCTTTTGCCGGTTTGAGGCAGATGTAGTTGGAGATGTAGCGGCCCCCCTCTTCGACGACGACGACGGTACGCGGGCGCACCGACATCTCCTCGGCCCAGTCGTGGACCATCGTGAAGGAGAGCGTCGCCCCCTTCTTGACATACATCTCAGAGACCCCGACATGGAGGCCGGAGCGCACGTTGGGGCCGGAGGCGCAGCCGGAGATGATATTAAGCTCCGAACCCTCCTCCGCGATGACGATATTGTGCACGTCCTGCGCCAGCGCGTCCGTCTCAATGTACATGCAGGCCTGGACGGGATAGTCGATCTTCGCGCCCCTTTCGGTGCGGATGAAGTATCCGCCCTCGGAACGCTTCGCCGCCAATTCGGTGAAGGGGTCTTTTTCTTTCTCGATGATCTTCCAGCAGTAGTCTTTGAGCCCGTCATACTTAAAGAGCGCGTAGGAGATGGGCATCAGCTCCACGCCCTTGAGGTTCGCGTTGCAGTAGACGGTGTTATGGTCGGCGTGGACAAAGGTCCCCGCCGCCTTCTCCTCGTCGTCGATACCGGCCCGCAGAAGCCTTTCACGATCACCGGCGGGAAGTTCGGCGATATTTTTTATCTCGTCATGGACGGGAGCGTCGGCTCTGAAATCGTCCAGATGTTCGTCCACACGGAATTCTTCTTTCATCAGCCCTCACTCCTTTCGCAGCCCGCGCAGCGGAAGCATTCGGTATAGCCGTGGCTCCTTATCTCACCGAGCAGTTCCAGGGCGTTTCCCGAGCAGACTATTTCGCCGTTCATCAGCACATGTCCTCTATCGACATAAAGATGATCCATTATCTGCCCCGTATGCGTGATGATGAGGCCGGATTTATAATCGGCGCGGCGGCTCTTGATCGAGCGGCGGCAGGCCGCGCCGTCAAAGCTGTCGCGCCCGAGGGCAATGCGCGCGGCCTTGCCGATCAGTGCCATATTCTCCAGGTCGACGCCCGATTCCGGCTCGTCGAGACAGACGAGCTCCGGCGACTGGAGAATTATCTGAAGCATCTCCGTGCGCTTCATCTCTCCGCCGGAGAGCCCGGCGTTTATCTCGCGATCGAGGAATTCTTCGGCGTCGAGCTTTGCCGCCGTCTTCTCGATCTCCTCCCGCGAGAGGTTAGGGCTGCCGAAGGAGATCAGCGAACGCAGCGTCACACCCTTTATCGTCGGCGGCCGCTGGAAGGAGATGCCTACCCCCAGCCGCGCGCGCTCGTCGATTGTCGCGCCGGTGATATCCCGTCCCTTAAAATATATCGCGCCGCGCGTTATCTTATAGCGTGAAAAGCCGATCACGGTATTGAGCAGCGTCGTCTTGCCAGAGCCGTTGGGGCCGAAAAGCGCGTGTATCTCGCCCTCTCCGACCGAAAGCGAGACTCCCTTTAAGACCGCGCGCCCCTCCACGGAGACATGCAGATCCTCTATTTCCAGTAATTTATCACCAGTCATTGGCTTTAACTCATCTTCTTTCGTACCCAATTTAGCGGGAACGTTCCGCTTGCATATCTCTTGAAGTATATATCTTAATTAAAATTTGTTAAAGCTCCGGCGCGCGGGCGTATACCGGCGCGGCGTGTTCTTCAATAAAGTGTCTGTCTATGGAGGGGGGATAAAAATTCGGCCGCCGTCTGAACGACGTGGATTTTATGTGCCTCGGACCCACGGCCCGAGGCGATTATTCCCTTTTATCAACGTGACCTTATGGCTGATTTTTATTTAAAAACCTTATCCGGCAGGAGCGCCTCATTCGACAAAAGAACGGCTCATAATATAAAATTCATCCTGGCTGGGCTGATACCTCTTTTCCATTTTTTCCAGAGCATCGTCATACTCCCGGGCCGCCTGCTCTGAGATCGCCATCACCGGGCTATCGTAGTAGGTCCATTTTCTGCCGTCAAAGACATTGGGGGTGAGCTCCTTTACCATCATCGCCGCGGGGAATTTATTATTTTCCAGACAGACGTTATATTTTTTGCAGCTCTTGAAACCGCTGCTCACATAGTTTACCGGACTGCCGAATATGACGACGGCGTCGTAGCCGAGCACCAACGCCTCTTGAAAGGAATGCTCCAAGAGCATCTTCCCATAGCCCTTTCTTTGATGTTCAGGGGCGATGCAGACGGGGCCAAAGGTGAGTGTCTCTTTTTTCGTCCCCGCCTCGTCGATCAGCTTAGCTTTCGTGTACATGATGTTTCCGATTACCTGTCCGTCAAGTTCGATCACAAAATCCAGCTCCGCGATAAAATCCTCATGCCCGCGCATGATATGAACTAAATAATGTTCCGCGCACCCGGGAATATAGAGGTTATAAAAGGCTTTCCTGGTGATATCCTCTACTGTTTTGTAATCTGTTTCTCTTTCGTTTCTTATCTTTATCACTGCAAATTCTCCTCATTTCTTATTAATACTGCCTTTAACGAACGCGGGCGTCCCTTATCTCCGCATACCTGGCGCAGCGCATTCAGCTTTTATGATCCCCGCCGTCAGCCGCTTCTTCGCCATCCGAGGCATATTTTTCTATGAACCCTTCAACATGCGCCGTAAAAAGCTCCGCCGTCGCTCTCTTTTCGGGCTCACTTAAGGCGGCGTCGGAGATACTCAGCAGCAGGTAAAAGGGCGCGTAAAATTCCACCGCCATTTGCCGGGGATTTCCCTTATGCCAAAGCCCCCGCCCCATCATCTCACGGAATAAATCTTCCGTATAACCGAGCGGCCCGCTTGTAAAGGCCCGGTGATACAGCTCCGTCAATTCCGGATTTCGATATTGTTCCAGCGTCAGCATCCTGCGAAAATTACAGGCGGTCTCATCCTCCGACCAATAACGAAACTGCGCCTCCATAAATGTCTTTAGCCCCTCCACGGTGGTATAACGAAAGGGCAGAGGCGTTTCATCAAAGGTTTTCTCGGGAACTTTAGACGTTTTCGCCCGTTCCGCGTCCAGCTGAAAGATATGCGCCACGATGCTGTCATAGATGTCGCGCTTATTTTTGTAGTGCTTATAGAGCGCGCCCTTCGTCATGCCCAATTCTCCCGCGATCCGGCTCACAGAGACCGCCTCATATCCATCCTGCGCAAACAGCCGAAGGGCTGTTATGAGGATTTTTTCCTTTGTCCCCATCTTCTTACGCCTCCCCATAAGTAAACGAGCGTTTACTGAATATTATAGTAAACGCTCGTTTACCTGTCAAGACGGCAAAATTTATGAATCTGCCATTCGACAGGTCAAACGGACTGTGTCGGCTTCCGGGGTGGCGCATAGATCACCCGCCGCCCCACGGCCCCGGCCGTTCAATGTTTCTGTTTGTATATTTGCGGCTCCGCCCTGAGGCAGCTGCGGATCGATATTTTTTATGTTCCCGTAGAGGTATGGCCCGCGTCCTTCGTTAAGCGGATTGAAAGACGAAGAAACGGCGCTGCCGAAGCAGCGCCGTTTTCTGAAAGTGATCGTATCTTGTTTGACAATCGCCGCCAAAATTGGACGGCCTTTGCTTTTTGAACAGTAAGCGGCTCCCGCGCGATTAACGCTTTGAGAACTGCTTGTTCGCGCGCGCGCCCTTGAGTCCGACCTTCTTGCGCTCGACCATACGTGAGTCGCGCGTGAGTAGTCCGGCCTTTTTAAGCACGGGACGTACATTGGGATACATCTTGAGCAGCGCTCTCGCCACGCCGAGGCGGATGGCTCCGGCCTGTCCGGTGAGGCCGCCGCCATGGGCGTTCACAAAGACGTCTATTTTGCCTTCGACACCTGCCGCCGCGAGGGGCTCAACGGCCTGCGAGGCCCAGTAGAAACGGGGGAGGTAGTCTTTTACTTCACGGTTGTTGATGAGGAACTGGCCGGTGCCTTCGCAGATGCGTACACGGGCGATAGCGTTCTTTCTTCTGCCTGTTCCCCAAAGGAATTTTTTGTCTGCCATTTTATTCCACCTCTATCCTTAGTCTATCTGCTCGGGCTTCTGGGCCGCGTGCGGATGTGCCGCTCCGGCATATACCTTAAGTTTGCGGTACATGTCGCGGCCAAGCTTCGTCTTCGGGAGCATTCCCCATACCACGCGCTCTACGAGGCGTTCGGGGCGGCGCTCAAGAATCTGTTTGTATGTGAGCACTTTAAGTCCGCCGGGGTGTCCGGAGTGCTTTGAGATGGTGGACTGGGTAAGTTTATTGCCGGTGAGGCCTACCTTCTCGGCGTTGATGACGACCACAAAATCACCTGTGTCCACGTGGGGGGTGTAGGTGGGTTTGTGCTTGCCGGAGAGTATGCGGGCTACCTGTACTGCGAGACGGCCAAGGGGCTTGTTTTCAGCGTCGATGATGTACCATTTGCGCTCTACTTCTTCACCTTTGGCCATGAAGGAACGTGTGCCTATCATGGATCTTCCTCCTTAAGAAAGAGAGTCAATTCTTTGTTTTATTTTTCGTTTTATGTCTCAAAGCGTTTTCTACCGACTCCCTTCTGCCGTGGCATACGCCTCCTTACGTAACTTCGGAGGCCGGCATGGGAGACACTCCCGGCTGTCGTGGGGGAGAGCCGGGCAGCGGGACTAGAGCACGCGTTTAAGCTTAGGGTTCGGTATTATTCCCGGCAGACGGCCCCTCTTTGCGACCGGTTTGCCGTTTACCATTTTTATATCCATCGTCATATCGCGCTGCGCGCCGCTCGTGATGTAGCTGCCTACGCCGTATACGTCCGCGCCCGCTTCGTTCATGACCTTTATGCGTTCGGGGGTCAGGCCGCCCGTCGCGATTATCTGCACTTTGTCGAAGCCAGCCATATTAAGCCGCCAGCGAATCTCGCGCACCAGCTCCGGGGTGACGCCGCCGCGCTCTCCGGGGGTGTCGAGCCGTATGCCGGCGAGTTTATCGCCGAGAGCTTCGGCGACCCGCATCGTCTCTTCCGCCTCGTCTTTGAAGGTATCGACGAGGACGATGCGCGGCTCTTCTTCGGGGACCTGCGCGTCGTAGAGCTTGGCCAATTTAACAGTGTCGCCGACCATCAGTATCGCCGCGTGGGGCACCGTTCCCTTAGGCTCCTCGCCGCAGAGCTTCGCGGCCAGGATGCAGCTCATTGCGCTGCAGCCGGCGATCTTCGCCGCGCGCTCCATCACCGGCGCGATAGCCGGATGGACGTGACGCGCGCCGAAACAGAGGACGCTTCTGCCCTCCGCCGCCTCAACGCATTCTTTGGCAGCCGTGGCCCAGCCGGTCGATGAGGCGAGCATCCCGAGGAGCACCGTCTCATAGAGGCCGAACGATTCATAGGTGCCGCTGATACGCATCAGCACCTCTTTCGCCTCGAAGCTTTCGCCCTCGGCAAGCGCCTCCACCTGCGGAGGGTTCGGGAGTTTGCGGAAGAGATTCAGGACCTCTTCCAAGCCAGCGAAGGTTCCCCGTTTACGAGTGAACACTTCGGCGACCACCGGAGTCTCAAGAAGTCCAGCCGATCTCAGGACGTCGCGTGTTTTAAGAAAATAGATATCTGTCGTCCAACCCGTGAGTATCTCCTCGTGTGTCGCGGAAAAGAGCCGTCCGCCGACATGTTCGTATGAGGCGATATCTTTCTGGCCGTCCAGAGGTTTTACGGTCATATCGTCGTCCTGCTTATCTGATGACAACCTGAAGTATCGAGATGACCATGAAGGCCCCCATGAGCACCGCGGTGACCTTCGTGAGGCCGGACATGCGCTGCCAAGTGCCGCTCATATCTGCCTGCGTTCCGCCGCCGCCGAACGCGCCGGTGAAGCCGCCGGATTTCCTGTGCTGCATCATTACGACAGCGATGAGAGCCAGACAAACAAGGATGTGAATTATTCCAAGAAGAATTTTCACAAACCACACCTCCAAAATTTTCTAGATAAAGAGACAAAGCCACAGCTTTGCCCGAGTATTTTACATACCACGTACAGCGTATGATTGTACCACAGGTATGAGCTTTTCGGCTATACCTTTTACAGCCATTGCGCGGTGGGAAATTTTATTTTTTATTTCGTCGCCCAGTTCGGCAAAGGTCCTGTCAAAGCCGTCGGGGACGAATATCGGGTCGTAGCCGAAGCCGGATTCGCCCGCCGGTTCACGCGTTATATGCCCCGGACAATATTTTGTGACCGTAAGCGGTTCTTTTTTATCCGGAAAAACTACCGCGATGGCGCAGGCGAAGCGTCCGCGGCGGTCCTCTTTATCTTTCATCTCTCCGAGCAGCCAGTACATCCGGTCCCGGTCGCTGCCCGCGATGATGCGCGCCGAATGTATCCCGGGGATTCCTCCGAGGGCCTCCGCCTCCAGGCCGCTGTCGTCGGCAAGCGCCGGCAGGCCGGTGGCCTCGGCCCAGGCCCTCGCTTTGAGCAGAGCGTTTTCCGCGTAGCCCTCTCCCGTCTCGTCGACCTCAAGCGGCTTTTCAAAGTCGCCGCCGAAGAGAAGCTCTATGCCCAACGGTTCCAGCTGCGCCTTCATTTCACGGTATTTTCCCCTGTTTGTGCTAGCAAGGATCATCTGCATTTTTCAAACAGCTCTCTCTCTTCTTCACAGAGCGCGAGTATTTCGCGCTGTTTCTGGTGTATCTCCGAGATGCCGCTCCAGCCGAGGTCGATTATCTGCGCAAGCTCCGCGTAAGAAAAGGTACCGCCCTCTCCCGTACCCTGTAACTCAATGAAGTCTCCCGAGCCGGTCATAACGAGGTTGGCGTCAACCTCCGCCGTGGAGTCCTCCTCGTAGCAAAGATCGAGCATCGGCGTTCCGGCGACCTTTCCGACGCTGACGGCGGCAATCTGGTTCTTCAGCGGGATGGCGGCTATCCTCTCGTTCGCACGAAGCCAGCGCAGCGCGTCAAATAGGGCGATGAAGCCCGCCGTAATGGAGGCGGTGCGTGTGCCGCCGTCGGCCTGGAGCACGTCGCAGTCAATGGTGACCGTCCGCTCGCCAAGCTTCGTCATATCCACAGCCGCGCGCAGTGAGCGGCCGATGAGCCGCTGTATTTCGCTGCCGCGCGCGTTCTGTTTTCCCCTGCTGATGTCGCGCGGGCTGCGCTGGTGCGTCGCACGCGGGAGCATAGAGTATTCCGCGGTTATCCAGCCGCTGCCGGAGCCGCGCATGAAAGGGGGAACCTTTTCATCGACGGAGGCGGTACAGAGGACATGGGTGTTGCCCCATCTTACAAGCGCCGACCCCTCGGCGTAACGGCTGACGGCGCGCTCAAAGGTTATCGGGCGCAGCGTCTCCACGCCGCGCCCGTCTATGCGGATCAATTCTGTCATTTTAATTGGTCCTTTCCCAGGGCTGGGTGAGGTCCACGGGATTTTTGTCGGTGATCTCCTTGGAGTTCACGTAGAATTTTACCTTTTTCAGCGGCGGGAAGTTTTCCTGTACCGTCTTGGTAAAGCCGCTGAGCAGCTTCTCCGCCTTGGCCTTACCGAGGCTCTTGAGCGAGCTCTGGAAGGTGGGCGTCATGTTGAGATAGAGCCAGTCGCCGCTCTGGAATATTTCGTTTATGGAGACCGCCGGGTCGAGCGCCTTCGTCTCTTTCAGGCTGTCAACGTACATCGACATCACCTTCGCGATGTCTTCTTCCCTCGTGCCGCCGCCGGTTATATCGATGCCGCGGCTCTGGAAGCCCTCTCCGTCGGGCAGATAGAGGGTATATTTCGTATTGGAGGCGGCAGTCTCCTCCGTCGCCGCTGATTCTTTGACCTCGGAGCCCGTGCCGTAGACGCTGCCTATACGCTCGCCGCCCTTTTTGTCGGACCAGCTGAAGAAGTAGTTGGTGGCGAGGTAGCCGCAGGCAAAGAGGATGATCATCAGCGCTACCCAGGCAAAGATACGGACGATTTTAGGGGCTTTGGAGCCATAATTTTCTTCGTCCTCTTCCTCGTAATCGTAGTCCTCTTCCTCTTTCAGGCGCTTTTTGCCGCGGCCGCGGCGCAGGGTGCGGGACTCTTCCTCTTCCTCCATCTCACGTTCGCGCAGCGATTTACGGGGACGCGGCGCGCGCGGCTCTTCGAGAACCTCTTCGACCTCTTCTTCGCGCCCCTTTATGATCCCGCGGCGGCGCACGGACGGAGAGTCGTAGCTTTCGTCCTTTTTATCCTGTATCACAAAGTGCCGCTGTCTTCCCTCTGAATCCCTCATTAACAGTCCTCCCCCATCTATCTCTCCGTATCATAATCGCCAGCAAAACACCGGTCAAATATTTTCGTCCGCTTGGCTGCGGACGGGAAAACGACGGCTTTCGCAGTCAGGCTTGGTTTTCCGCCCGCGCCCGGACGGACTGGCGGTCCCTCCCGGCGCGGGCCAGTGGCCGGAGCGCAGGCCGCCATATTCAATCGCTGTTGCCTATCTCTGCGTAGGGTGCGCCTTGATATACTGCACGACCCCCTGCGCAATGCTGCGGCAGAGCGACTCCCGGTAGGAGGCGGAATTGAGTTTTTTCGCCTCCGCAGCGTTGGTGAGATATCCCATTTCAACGAGTACGGCCGGCATCCCCGCTCCGCGCAGAACGAAGAAAGGAGCCTGCGCCACCTTCCGCATCGGCATGGAGCCGGACTTCGCCGCCTTGTGCATCACCTCGGCCAGCGCCGTGCTCTCACTTATTTTATCATTTTGCTGCATGTCCCCCAATATTTTGAGCAGCAGCTGAGTCTTTTTGTCGGCGCGCTGCGCCTCGGCGGCACTGTCCACACCGGCGGAAATTTCTTTGTTTTCCGCGATGGCCAGATTCATCGCGTCCTTGTCCGAGGGAAGGGCCATGATATAGTATTCAAGCCCCGCGACGTTCGATCGCCCTTTGGGCATTGCATTGCAGTGGAGGCTTATAAAGACGTCGGCTTCGTTTTTGTTTGCGAAGGCGGTACGTTCCGCAAGTTTCAGGTAGACGTCCGTCCTGCGCGTCAGCCTCGCGTCGATTCCGTACTGGCGCAGTATCTCGCCGAGCTGCAGCGCCGCCTTGAGATTTACGTCCTTCTCACGCACGCCGTTTGCCGCGGCTCCCGGATCGTGCCCCCCGTGGCCCGCGTCAACGACAACGATCGGGCGCGCCTTGCCGCTGAAGGCCACGGCCGGCGCGGCAGGGGTATATTTTTCCTCCGGTTCGGCCGGCTGCGGCGCGGGCTCCGCCGGCGGAATCTTTACCACCGGTTTTTTTTCCGGTTCGGCGGGTTTTACCTCCGCCTTCGGCTCCGCGGCCCTTGGCTGTACAGCAGGCTGAGGCGCGGCCGAGGATTCGCCCCAGCGGAAAGCGGCCGGTTTGCCTATCGCGGCGTAGAAGTAACCGAAGGCCTCGGCCACCGACTTGGCCTCGCCCCACCAGTGGCCGTCCACATTGCTCACCGGCAGGGGGAAGCTGATGATGCTTCCGGCGGCGCGCACGACGTTCGAGGCGTTCCAGAACTCGATCTTCTTTCCATCAAGCACCACAATGATCGAGGAGGCGTCGCTCTTAGGTACGAAGCCGAGCGACGAGATAACCTCGTCGACGGCGACCTCCTGCATCGTTCCGTTACGGCGCATCGTAACGTCTCCCTTTTTGACATCCCCGTTCCAGAAGGAGAGGCTCTCCGCGGCGAAAGCGCAGGAGGCCGAGAGGATGAAAAGCGAGAGGAGCGCCGTTATAAGTCTTGTGAATATTTTTTTATTTACCTGCAATGACAACATTATCAACCACCAATGTTGGCGCCGCCACCGAACCTGAGTATTTCAGATCGGAGGCCGCCGCCGAGATATTCTTCATAAATTCTAACAGATTAGAGGCCATCGTGACACCGCTTACCGGCGTCGTGATCTCGCCCTTCTCTATCCGGTGTCCCTTGGCGCCGATCGAAAAATCGCCGCTGATCGGATCGATGGTGTGCAGCCCCATAAATTCCGTTACGTACATTCCGCTGACGATCCGGGAGCGCAGCGCCTCCGGGCTCTCCGTCCCCGCCTCAAGGATGAGGTTCGTCGTCCCCACATCGGGCAGCGAGGACATCCCGCGGGAGCAGTTGCCGGTGGACCTGACGCCGTCCTTTATCGCGTACTGCAAGTTATAGAGGAAGGCGTTCGCCTCGCCGTTTTTTATCAGCTCCGTGCGTCCGGTGGGAACACCCTCGGAGTCCCAAGAGGAGCTGCCCGGCTTCCAGGGAATACGCCCGTTGTCCGTGAGGTTAAGACAGGGGGAGGCAACAAGTTCCCCAAGACGTCCCTTCATCATCGAACGCCCGCGGTGCACGTCGGAGGCACAGAAGAGGCCGCCGATGACATCGACAAGCGCGGCGGCCGTCTCCGGCTCTATCATTATGGTATAGCTTCCGGTGTCGAGCTGCGTGCCGCCCAGCGAGGCAACGGTCTGTTCCACCGCCGTACGCGCACTCTTCAGAATGTCAAGCTCGTCCAGGCGCAGCGCCTCCATTCCATAACCGCCCATCTCGGTAAACTCACCGGACTGCGCGAGCACCATAACGCCGCAGTTGGCGCTTGAGCCCTCCTCCCAGCCCGAAAGCCCCTTCGTCGTCGCAAAGAAGGAGGCTCCCCAGCCGTCACGCCAGGAGGCGGAACGCACCGAGACGACGCGGCTGTCGAGCGACTGCGCCTCCCGCGTCATTTCAAGACAGTATTTCATGCGGTCGGCGGCGGTGATCTCACGTATCCGCCGGTCCTCCGCCTCAAGCTCCTCGCAGCGCACCAGCGGCCCGTCGTAGAGAGTGATGCCCTCCTCCGGCTCCGAGGCCAGCGCGTTGTGGAGACTCCACTCGACGAGCGAATCCACGGAGTCTCTGTCGAGCCGGCTGCCGTAGGCGATCCCCTGCCGTCCGTCGGACATTATCGTCCTGATGCCGATGCCTGCCGAGGAGCCGGAGACACACTCCTCCGTCTCGCCGTCCTTGAGCGTTAAACCGCTGCCGCCGCCCTCGCTGTAGAGAAGGTCAGCGCCCCAGGCGCCCTTTCGCGAGGCGAGATCGAGCATGTGGGCGGCAAGCGCCTCTATTTCATTGTGGGGGAGAAATTTTATCACGCCGAAAGGACCTCCAGGATTATCGCGGCGGCGCGCTCCACGTCTTCGCGGTCCACGTCGAGATGCGTCACAAAGCGCGCGCGGCGCGGCGAGATCATGTGCGCCAGCAGCCCCTTTTCGAGACATCCCGCCTCAAATTCCGCGTCGCCGACCTGTCCCTCTTTAAGGGGGAAAAATACCATATTCGTCATATTGGGACGCTCTTCCACCTCTACGCCGCCCCTTTTTAGCAGATCGACGAGCAGCGCGGCGTTGGCGTGATCCTCTGCGAGGCGCGCCACGTTATTTTTCAGCGCGTAAAGCCCCGCGGCAGCCGCGATCCCTACCTGCCGCTGCGCGCCGCCAAGGCGTTTGCGCCACTTCTTCGCCCCCTCGATCAGTTCATGCGAACCGCAGAGCATCGAGCCGAGCGGCGCGCCAAGCCCCTTGGAGAGGCAGAACTGCACTGAATCCACCTCGTCGGTGTACCTTCTCACGTCGACGCCGTGGCGGACCGCGGCGTTAAAGACACGCGCGCCGTCAAGATGGACGTGAAAGCCGAGGCGGCGTCCCTCGCGCGCGGTCTGCGCAAAGCGCTCCGGCGGCACCGCGATGCCGCCCGTGTAATTATGGGTGTTTTCAAGCGCGAGTATCGTCGTATCTGGATGATGGACGTCGTTGTCGGCTCTGCTGGCCACAGCGAGCTCCGCTGGATCGGGAACGCCCTCGTCGTCGACCAGCGGATAGGGACAGAGCCCGGCGACGGCGGAAAAGCCGCCGACCTCGGCGCACCACACATGGGAGCGCTTGCCCGCCAGCAGACTCTCTCCGTGGCGGCCGGCCGTCGTAAAGGCGAGAAGGTTGCCCATCGTTCCAGAACAGGCAAAGATCGCCGCCTCCTTACCCGTTATCTCCGCGGCATACTTGCAGAGCGCGTTCGACGACGGGTCGTCGCCGTATATGTCGTCTCCCACCTCGGCGGCCGCGATGACGCGGCGCATCTCCTCCGACGGCCTGGTGACTGTATCGCTTCTGAAATCCATTATTTTATGATACATTTCTTTTTACCTCCTGCGGTATTTATCCAGATAATCCCCTTATTCTATCTTATACCCAGCCTGGCCCACGGAAGAAGATCTTCGCAGACCGGCATGCCGAGCTCCGTCCCGGGGCTGTTGCCTCCGTGAAAATCCGAACCGGCGGTAGCGTAGAGGCCAAACTTCCCCGCCATCTTCAGATGGCGGTAGGTCGTCTCCGGCGAGTTTGCGCCGTAGATGGCCTCCATCCCCCACAGCCCGGCCCCCTTGAGCCTGGAAAGCAGCGCCTCCAGCCCTTCGTCGTCAAGACGGCACTGAAAAGGATGCGCCAGTACAGCCACGCCGCCCGCCTCGCGGATAAGCGAGATACACTCCTCCGCGGAGAGCCTCTCGCGCGCCACATAGGCCGCGGCCCCCCGCGCGAGATATTTTGTGAAGGCCTCCGTGACGCTGCCGGCGTAGCCTTTGTTTATAAGGAGCCGCGCGATGTGCGGACGGGCTACCACCTCGCCGCCCGATATCTCGCGCACTTCGTCTATGGCGACGTCCAGCCCGAGCGCGCGCAGCTTTTCGCAGATCAGAAGGTTGCGCACGTCGCGCCTTTCGCGGATATAGTCCAGCCGCTCCTCCAGCCTGCCGGCTCCCAGCGATATCCGGTAGCCCAATATATGAAGCGTAAAGGGAGCCTCCGCCGAAAGTTCGATCCCGCAGAGCCCCTTGACCCCGTCTTTGGCGCAGGCCCTCATAAAGGGGGCAAGCCCGGCGGTCGTATCATGGTCCGTCAGCGACAGCAGCGAAAGTCCGCGCCGCCGCGCCGCCGCCGCGAGCTCCTCAGGCGTAAAGGTACCGTCGGAACAGCGGCTGTGCACGTGCATATCAATCAGGATCATCGACGCCGTCCTCTGCTTCGGCCGCCTCCGAAGCCTCGAACATATACAGCTCCTGGCCGATGATCATCGCCGCAAGCGAGAGCTTAGCCACATCCTCCTCGCTGAAGGCTCCCGCCGTACCGGCCTCCAGCTGGAGCACACCGAGCTTCTCAGCCCGCGCGGTGATCGGCGCGGAGATCAGCGAGAGAGCGTCCCTGTCGAGCGGCTGATCCCGCCCTGTCGAGACGCGGGGAATATTTATCGGACGTCCCGAGGCAAATACCTTCCAGGGGGTGCCGCCGTTTCTCTTCAAAGCGCGCCCCGGCTGGCCGAAATGGTCCGGTATGTAAAGACAGCCTTCAATATCGGCAAGGACGACGAAGACGGCGGCGTCGGGAGCCATCTCCTGCATGCCGCGCCAGGCGTTTTCAATTATCGAATCAAAATCGGGAGCCTTCGCGAGAGAGGCGGCGAAGGTCTCAAGCGCCGGTATCAGGCGGCTCGTGCGGTCTCTGAAATAGAACATATAGGCGCTCATCGTAAAGAACAGCACAAAGAGCGATGTAATCTCCATCCAGGTAAATATCCCCGCCACCGCGACCACCACGGCGGTACCGGCGCAGATAACAAGGTTCGTCTTATAGGGCCAGCGGCCAAACTCATTCAGCCCGATAAATACGGCGACCAGCACCGCCGTGAAAAAGGCGAATACGCCGAATATACAGCTGAACGCGGCCCCCGCCGCGAGAAATACAAGCCAGAGCACCGAGGTCCAGAACCTGCGCGGTCTGAATACCGGCGGCACCCCGCTCTTACCATTTTTCAAAGTGAAGTTCCCTTCCGTCGAGAGTCATTATCCTGATGCCCTCGCCGTCAAGAATCGCGGCGCTCTCCGGGTCCCGCCCCTTCGGTATCGTCGTCGAGCCGGGGTTGAGGAAAATCACTCCCCCCTCGCGCACAAGCGAGCCAATATGCGTGTGGCCGGATATTGCAAGATCCACCTTATTGTAGCGCGCCATCTCGCGCAGCAGCGAGAAGTTGTCCCCGTGCATCATGAGGATCTTTTTGCCGCGCCATACCAGAGAAACGCACTTCTCCATCTCCGGTTCGAGTACCATGCGGTCGACGGCGGCGTCGCAGTTTCCCTCGGCAATCAGCACCCTGCCGCCACCGCGCTGAAAAGCGTTTATCGCCTCAAAAAGATCCGCGGGGGTATAACCTCCGGGGACGCTGTTGCGCGGGCCGTGATAGAGCACGTCGCCAGCGTGCAGGATCGTCTTCACCTCCGGGCCGAAGAGCGCGAGCGCCTTCCGCCAAGCGGGGAAACTTCCGTGTGTGTCGGACAGCACACCGATTTTTTCATCATCTATCGTGATAACGGACATTGTAATTCCATCCCTTCTCTCAAAAGTGCTGATTTATATTATAATTCACAGTGGCATGAAAGACATACCGTCAAGGAGGTAATTTCTATGAATATCGATATAAAAAATCTTGAAGACCAGGATATGAGACAACTTGTAAAGTCGCTGGAACTTGTTTCGGCGCGCATATTCGACTCGGTCGTAAGAATAAGCCAGCTCGCGGCCTCAAACACCCCTGAGATGCAGCAGCTCTTCTCCCAGTGGGTGGCCTGCCTGAGCGACACGATCATCAGCTCCGTCGAAAAAGAGGGCGCCCTATATCCCGACGAACTGGCGCGGAACATCGGCGTCACGCCGGCGACGATCATTTCGCTCGCCCTCACGCTCCACCGCGAGGGACGTATAAAGATAACCGAGATCAAGGCCGAGCCTGCATCGGGGGACAACACCGAGATCTGCGGCTGTATGAAGTGAGATAGACGGTACGGCAAACAGATGATCTGCGAAATTAAACTTCGCCTCTGCGGCTGTGCGGATAATCATTGACGCCGACGCCTGTCCGCGCGGCGCATTCGAGGCCGCGGCAAAGCTTGCCAGCGCGGCCGGGGCGGAGCTTGTGACGGTCGCGAACTTCAACCACGAGATTGTCTCGGAGCATCACATCACCGTGGGCGGCGACCCGCAGGAGGCCGATCTGAAAATAATAAACCTCGCGCGCGCCGGAGACATCGTTATAACGCAGGACATCGGCCTCGCGGCGATGGTGCTCGCGAAGGGCGCGCGCGCCCTAGGCCCTACGGGTTTCGAATATCTCCAGGAGCGCATGGAATCCAGCCTCGAAGAACGCGAGCTCAAAGCAAAATACCGCCGCGCCGGCGGCCGGACCAAGGGACCGGCCAAACGCACCGCGAAAGACGACCGGCGCTTCTATGAAAAACTCGCGGAGATGATCGGCGCGGGGGATAAAAACCTATAAAAAATGCCGCGGTAACCGCGGCGTTTTTTTATTTACTTACTACTTAGCCTTTATAAGCTGTTTTTTTACACCCTGCCAGAGAGACAGTAAGGTGAAGAATATTATGACAAGCGAAAGCGGACTGGTAAACATACTATGGAGCAGAGCAAAGACACTGCCGTGTACAAGAGACATGGCGCGCGCCAATTCTCCTTCCGCCATGCTTCCCAACACTATTCCAAGGACAAGCGGTTCGCGCGGTACGTCGAAAAACTTCATAAGATAACCGATGAGCCCAATGGCAAGCATTATTACCACCTCGACCATCGACATGTTGATGGCATAGGAACCTATCACGGCAAGTCCTATGACCAGCGGTCCCAATATTGACGCCGGTATCTCTATAAGCCGCACGCAAAAACGGGCGATAAAGAGCCCCACCGGTACAAAAACAAGATTGGAGATGAAAAGGCTCATTATAAAGGTATATACCACGGAGGCGTTTTCCGTGAACAGCGCCGGCCCCGGCTTAAGACCGTGGACCATCAGCCCGCCAAGCAGAACGGCAGACACGGCGTTTCCCGGAATACCAAGAGTAAGAGTCGGGACCAGCGAACCGCCAACAACGGCGTTGTTCGACGTTTCGGAGGCGATAATTCCCTCCGCGCAGCCGGTACCAAATATTTGTGGATTTTTTGATGAGCGTTTCGCCTCGTCGTAGGCGACAAAACTGGCTATACTGCTGCCAGCGCCGGGGATTATACCAACGATGATGCCGATTACCGTGGATTTAACGAGCAGGAGATTATATTTAAATATCTCCAGCATCTGCCCCGCGATTCCCCTACCGACTGTGCGGGACTGTTCCACTTCGCCTCCCAGCGATTTAAGTGAGGCGATGACCTCCGGTATTGAATAAAGGCCGATCAGAGCAATGACAAGTGAAAGGCCATTATAAAGTTCGGCAATGCCTCCAGTGAAACGGATATCTCCCGTAAGCGGGTGCATGCCTATAACGCTGAGGAAAAGCCCCAATACACCGGACCACAGCCCTTTAAGCATATTACGTTCAGAGAGCGAGGCGATAACGCTCACGCCAAAGATAGCAAGTAAAAAATACTCCTGGGCTCCGAAGCGCAGGGCAAATTCAGCAAGCGGAGGCGCGAGAAAGAGCAGGGCAAAGATACTCAAAAAACCTCCCGCCGCCGAGGCCGAGGTGGCAAGAGCTATCGCGCGGCCCGACTCGCCCCTTTTAGTCATGGGGTAGCCGTCAAGCAGAGTACAGCAGTTCGCAGGCGTTCCGGGAATGTTGAGCAATATCGCACTTATGGCGCCGGAATACGTCGACGAACAATAAATCGCTCCGAGAAGGGCAAGCCCGGCGGCAGGACTCATGCCAAAGGTCACGGGAACTAGCAATGCAACCCCCATTGTACTCGTAAGCCCGGGCAGAGCCCCAATTATCACACCGAACACCGTACCGGCGAATATGAGCAAAATAATCATCGGATCGGCAAGGGCGGTAAGTCCGGCAAGCATACTGGAAAAAATTTGTTCCATCATATATCACCGTCCAAAATTAGAAGAGGATGCCTTCCGGCAAACGCAGACCGAGAAAGGAGACAAACAGCGCATAAATCACGGCAAGAAAAACCAGCACGGCAGCCGCGATCGGCAAAGGACGGCGTTCTCCAAAAAAGAACATCGACGCGGACATATAAATGACCGTACTGACAAAATATCCGATATACCCTATACAGAACAGATAGGCAGCCGTGGAGGCAAATACCGTAACCGGCAGTTTAGCCGCCGAAATGAAGCCGCTTCCTGTCGACATGGTCTTTTCTCCCTCTTTATTTTTCAAGGTCCTTATCAGGATCAAAAATGAAAAAAGAAGCATCAGGATGCACAAAAAGCGTGGGAACTGCGATGACTCCGGCGGATAATTAAATGACTGCAGGGTCAGCAGCACCGATATTACCGATATCGCGATGGAAAAAAACAATTCTTTATTTATAATCAATCCGCTCACTCTCCCTATGGTACAGCCGTCATCTTCTATAATGACGGCTGTACACTCTGTCAATGCCGGCTTAGAAAAGCGGCTTATACTCTTCTACGATCTTCTTAGATTCCTCTACGAGCTTGCCAGACTCCTTTGAGCCGATAAACTTAATGATAAGCCCAAGCGATTTCGCCTGTTCCCTGAATTCGGGATTTTTTGTAACCTCTTCAAAGGCCTTTTCAAGTACGGCGATATCTTCCGGTTTGGTGTTCTTGGGTGCTGCGACGCCGCGCATCGCCGTTCCGGCAGAGGGGATATCCATCTTGAATACCTCTTTCGAGGACTTGATATCGACGCCGTCGATCTTATCATCGTAGAACATCACAAGCGGCACTATTCTCCCAGCCTCAATATGTGAAACGGCTGAGCTCAGAGTCGTCAGGGCCAAATCGACCTGATTGCCCATGAGAGCGGTAAGCGCCGGTCCTGAGCCGCTGTAAGAGACGAAGTTGCTCTCCATTTTGAGGGCCTTCGAGTTCACGAGATGCTGAAGCTGCACATTGCTCTGCGGCCCGTCTCCGGCAACGTTGAGTTTTCCGGGATTCTTTTTCGCATATTCGACCACATCGGAGGCTTTTTTGAATTTACTGTCCTTATTGACGACCCAAACGAGCGGATCTATCTGGAAGTTGCAGATATATTTAAAATCATTGAGGTCAAAGGGAACATTCTGGCGCAGAACCTTTACAAGCACCATCGAGGGCTGGCTTGTCGCGCCGATTGTATATCCGTCGGGGCGGGCCTTGGCTAAAGCCGTCCAGCCAATCTGACCGCCCGCGCCGGGCTTGTTCTCAACGACGAGAGACTGGCCGAGCGCCGGCGTCATATACTTTGCGACGAGCCTTATCACTATATCGTTGCCGCCGCCGGGGGAAAAGGGCACTACCGCGAGAACCGGCTTGGTCGGGAATGACGCGGCAAAGACAGGAATAGCCGCGCACACCGCCGTAAGAAGTACCAAAACAAAAATCAAAGACCTAAGAACCTTTTTCATAAGAGAATCCTCCTCTATGATATTGTTTTATGGAGCTGAAAAATTATTTCCCTACAGATTGACCTTATCCCCGTCGACGAGCACTCTGCCGTCGACCTCTATCTTCGGGTTCCACATCAGAAGGTCGTAGTGGGTCGGGGCTTTGACGGTGCCGCCCAGGGTTATGCTCGTGCCTATCCCTATGTGCGCCGTGGGGATCACGCCCTCGTCCTCGAGCATGATTCCGCAGAGCTTGCACTTGGGGTTGAGGCCGACGCCGAGCTCCGCGATGTTATAGCAGTTCGGGTCGTTGTGGCTCGCGAGGTCTTTTTTCAATACCTCAGCCTGCCTGCCGCCTCTGATATCGGTGATAAAACCGTCTTTGACGTCCACGACGATGGGTTCGTTCAGCACGCCGATCCCCAGATAGGGAACGCTGGCATCCGCCACGATGCGTCCGTTCGCCGACCCCTCAACGGGCGAGGAGTTGGCCTCGACCGTCGGGATCGTGGAAAATTCCCCCGGCTCCACCACACAGTAGAGGGCGTTGCCGCGTCTGCCGGTGATATCGAGCCAAAGGTCCGTGCCTCCCGGCGAAGTAACGTGCACCTTGCTGCCCTTTGCGAAGGCGTCGGCCACTCCTTTGCAGACCGGCTTGATCGCCCTGAAATCGGCCTCTATGCCGCCGGAGATGAGCATCTCCTCCGTAAAATCGGTGAGGACGAGCAGGCGCGCGCCGTTTTCCGCCGCCTCCTTCACGGCGAAGGTATGGGTCACGGAATAGCTCACGGGGATGAGGACGACGTCGGCGAACTTCATGCTCTCGGCGATGAGCTTCGGCGGCTCCTCGCCCGCGCGCTGGCGGGGCTTCATCGTGCTTACCACTACCTCAGCGCCGCGCTCCACCGCCGCCGCGGCCAGGACCTTGGCGATGTTCTCCTGCACCATATCGGTGACGATCAGGACCGTCTCGCCCGCTTTGAGCGAGACGCAGTTATCCATTATCGTCCTCGCTCCCTGCATCATAAGTGCCTCTTTCATCTTCAAAAAACCACTCCTTTTTGATATAACGTGACCTTGCCGGTGCTTTTCTTAAATAATAATTTTATAATATAATACTACAATCATACAAAAATATGTCAATAGCTTTGGAGGCTATTTTAAACATTTTTTCGTATCATTGAAAAAATTGAATCGATACTGTTTATTATGCTGCCGCGGGCATTTATGCCTATACCGCGTTTAACTCGCGGCGGCGCTTGTGATAAACTAGATAGAAAGGTCGGGCAATGATGATCAGAGAGCAGTTCCGAAAGAGGGTTTCCCATATGGATACGCAGGAGAGAAAGATATCCCCGGCGATGCCGGTCAAAGCGGAGAGGCTGTCTTCACAGATATCGAAGCTGATCCTCTCGGAGATACAGTCCGGGCAGCTCACGGTGGGAGATAAACTGCCGCCGGAGACGGAGCTCGCCCAGAGATACGGCGTTAGCCGCACCATCCTCCGCGAGGCCATCGCCAGCCTGAAAAACGAAGATATCCTCGAATCAAAACAGGGACGCGGCATTGTCGTGAAAAACGCACGCAGCCGCCAGGCGTTCAGGTTTTCCGATGTATTCGAGACCGTCTCGATCGGCGAGGTAAATTATTTTTACGAAATGCGCGCGCTGCTTGAGTCGGAGGCGGCGGGGCTCGCCGCGATGCGGCGCACGCAGGAGGATATCGCGGAGATAACGGAGTCTTTCATAGGAATGGAAGAGGCCGTCAAAGAAAATGCCCCCGGTGCGGAGGCCCATGACCGCTACAACGCGGCGATCGCGCGCGCGAGCCATAACCCCGTGTTGATAGAATTTCTCCTCTTTTTGCAGGGAAAGCTGCACGATCTCGCTAAGGAGCTGCGCATCATGACGATGGCCTCGCCGGAGAGGGCGCACAACGTCCTCGAAGAGCACCGCCGCGTGGTGAAATATATTATGGCGAAAGACCCGGCGGCGGCGCAGGAGGCGGCTCTCACGCACCTGAAAAACGCTGCGGAGCGGGCCGGAATGAAGATATATAACCCCTAAGCGCGGTGTTTTCGCGCGCTACCTTATCACAAAGAGAGGGACATGACCTTAACGGACATGCCCCTCTCCGGTTTATCAGGCCGCGCTTAACGCGGCGATTTTTTCGGTTATCTCAGCACCAGATAGGCGATGAATACGCCGACCATCGAGGCGAGGCCGATTATCAAGGTGCCCATTGTCTGGGTCTTGTAGCCCTGCTCCGTCTCCATCTCACCGAAATTCGTGACGACCCAGAAATAGGAGTCGTTCGCGTGCGAGACCGTCATCGCTCCCGCGCCGATCGCGATAACGCAGAGGGCCGAGAGCGACGGTGTGTTGAGCCCCAGCGCGGGAAGTACGGGGGCGAGCATACCCGCGGTAGTGGTGATCGCCACCGTAGAGGAGCCCTGCGCCGTTTTCAGTATCGCGGCCAGCACGAAGGGGAAGAATATGCCGATCGTCGAAAGGACGCTGGAATTTTCCGTGATGTACTGCACCATCCCCGAGACGCTGATCACCTTGCCGAGCACGCCGCCGGCGGCGGTAATGAAAAGTATCGGGCCGACGGTCTTCAAGGTGTCGTTAGTGATCTCGTAGAAGTCCTTCGCCTTGCCGGACTGGACCAGCAGGATTACGCCGAGGATGACGCCGACCGCAAGCGCGATGATCGGGGTGCCGAGGAAGATAATGGCGGAGATGCTCACCTTCGCCATCGAGAAGGCCGAGGCCAGTCCCATGAGGAAGATAGGAACGATTATCGGGGCAAACGACATCACGCCGCTCGGGAGCCTGCCATATTCAGCGATAAGCTCCTCGTAGCTCTTCACCAGATCCATGTCGGCGTTATCGTCGCGCGCCGAGACACGTTTTCCGATATATTTCGCGAAGAGATACCCTGCAATAAGCGGAGGAATGGAGAGCAGCGCGCCGAGCCCAATGACCAGCAGGATGTTATCGCCGATACCGAGGGCGTTGGCCGCGGCGATCGGTCCTGGCGTCGGCGGTATGAAGCAGTGGGATATGTAAAGCCCCATTGAGAGAGCCACCGTCATCGCGACGCTGGAGGCCCCCGTCCTCTTTACAAGCGCCTTTCTTATCGGGTTGAGCACAACAAATCCGCTGTCGCAGAAAACCGGTATTGAGACGATCCACCCCATTATGATGATCGCGAGCTCGGGGTTCTTCTTCCCCACCAGCGTTACCACCACATCGGCCATCTTGAGCGCCGCCCCCGTCTTTTCAAGCAGGGTCCCGACAAGCGCGCCGAAGATTATCACGATGCCGATACTGGTGAATGTTCCGGAAAATCCTGCACCGATCACTCCCGGGATGTCCTTGAGCGGAATTCCGGCGATCACGCCAAAGATCAGGGACACCGCCATTATCGACAGGAAAGGATGTATCTTATACTTCGATATCGCCGCCACCATCACAATGATTGCCAGAACAAAGACAATAATTAAAGGAATACCCGTCATCATTGCCGCCTCCTAAAGTATATTTTTAGATATGCTTCAATAACGCTAGGATAGCACGCCTATTCACTAAAGAAAACCCCGATTTATATCATTTTTACCGCGTGATTTTCCTCTGTGCGCGGCCGCGCGATAGGGGGCGGAAGTTGAATACACAAACGCCTCCGCCCCCATTTTCCAATACAGCCCCGCTGCCGGTTTATCCTCGATAGGGTAATGATAAACAGCGAATTACCCTCCAGAAAATCAAAAGCTAAATCGCTGTTTATCATTGACCCATCGAAGATAAATCGGCGTTTAGAAGTGTCGATGACGACGCGAAATAAGGGCGGAAAACCGCAGGCGCACTTTGGTGCGTCGAGGATTTTCCGCCCTTGTTGAGCTAAGTCAGCGGCGCGTATAAACGCCGATTTACGGTGATTTATTTTATTGCGGCGAAAAGATCATTAAGCGCTTCGCTCATCACGGGGTGCGTGAAAATCATGTCGCGCAGCACCGTGTAGGAAAGCTTTTCGTTCATCGCCAGTGTGACGATATTTATCATCTCGTGTGATTCCTCGCAGTAGAGGGCAACCCCGAGGATCAGCCCGCTATCGGCGTCGACGACGGCCTTCAGCATCCCCGTATACTTGCCGAGGACGTGTGACCGCGGCAGCCCCGTCACGGGGATCACGGCGGTCTTTATCTTATATCCCTCTGCCAGCGCCGCCTTTTCCGTGAGGCCGACGCGGGAGAGCGGCGGTGCGAGGAATACGCTGTAGGGAACGTTGCGGCCCGCGCTCGTTCTGCCGCCGCCCTTGAAATCATCCATTACGATACGCGCGTCGTCCTGTGAGATATAGGTGAACTGCGGACTGCCCGCGACGTCCCCAATGGCCCAGATCCCGGACGCCGTCGTGCGCATCCTTTCGTCGACGGCAATCGTGCCGCGCGAAGTCGTCTCCACGCCCGCCGCTCCAAGGTTTAGCTCGCGCGTATTGGGGACGCGCCCCGTCGACACGAGCACCGCGTCGCATTTAGCCTCTTTTTCCTCTCCGCCGGCGGCATACCTGACGACCGCGCCCTCGCCTTCGTTCTTCACCGAGAGCACCTTAGCCCCGGCAACGAGCTCTATTCCCTGCCCGGCCAGCGTCTCCCTGACCGCCGCCGCTACATCGGCGTCCTCGTTCGGGAAAAACTCCGGCAGGTCCTGGAGCACGGTCACCTCCGAACCAAACTGGCGGTAGAACGAGGCAAATTCAAGGCCGATATTTCCCCCGCCGATCACCACCAGCCGCTTCGGCAGCCGTTCCAGGTCGAGCATGCCCTCGCTGACATAGGCGCACCGGCACTCTTTAAGCCCCTCGATGGGCGGGATGAACGGCACGGAGCCGGTATCTATGACGATCTTATCCGCGGTAATCGTGGCGGTGAAGTCTTTGCCGCTGATCTCTATCTCCTTCGGTGAGACGAACTTCGCCGTGCCGGTGTAGAGCGTGATATTCGGATTGCCGCCGAACGTATTGAACATCTTGCCGAGGATCTTCTCCCGCAGCTCTTTTTTATCGCGGATGGACTGCGCGTAAAAGGCCGCCTTTTCCTCAAAGCTGGCGAAGCCCTTTATCCGCGCCATCTCGGCCCTGTTGACGAGGAACTTCGTCGGTACGCAGCCCACATTGGGACAGGTCCCGCCGTACATCTTGTCCGACTTTTCCACCAACGCGACGCGCCGGCCCTGAGCCGCCAGAGCGCTGGTGAGAACATTACTGCCCTTACCAAAACCGATTACTATGACGTCAAATCTCTCCATCTTCCCGCACCTCCGGAAATTAAATGTATCTTTTTTAATTACATTAATAAAAGCATACAGCTATCCTGAAAAATGTCAAGCATATAAAGGCTTTTTCTGAAATTATTCCGCCGCGCCGCCGCCGCAAATATATAATAAAAGCAGCCGTCGGTAAAGGTAACGGCTGCCCTGCGGATATTGTTGTTATAAATGGTATGGGCGGATATTTCGCTGCGAAAGCTCCCTTGATATCCGTCTTTAGTATACGGCGACGTAACCGTCGGCCCGCGGCTCCGTCGCCCCCATGAGAGCGCCATCTTCGCCACGCAGTATCATCTGTCCGCGCCCGTAGGAGCTGTGGTCGTAGTCCACATAGACCTCGTGTCCCATCGCGGCAAGCTCTTTGATGATATGGTTCTCCACGCCCTGCTCGAGGCCGACCCGTTTCCCCTCCGTCCACTGCCAGCGCGGCGCGTCGAGCGCCTCCTGCGGGTTGAGGGCAAAGTCCACCATGTTGGCGATCATCTGAAGGTGTCCCTGCGGCTGCATGAAGGCCCCCATTACCCCAAAGGGGCCGACAGCCTCGTTGTCTTTGGTGATGAAGCCAGGTATTATCGTGTGGTAGGGCCTCTTGCCCGGCGCAAGGAAGTTCGGCGAGGCGGGGTCAAGCGAGAAATTATTCCCCCGGTTATGCAGGGTGATCCCCGTTCCCGGCACACAGAGACCGGAGCCGAAACCGCGGTAGTTGCTCTGTATCATCGAGACCATGTTCCCTTCGCCGTCCGCCGCCGCCAGATAGACCGTGCCGCCGGAGGTCTGGCGCTCCGAGGTTGGAAGTCCGGCCACGGCCGGGTCGATAAGGGCGGCGCGGCGTTCTGCGAACTCCTCCGAAAGCAGCTCAGCCACCGAGCGGCGCATATGGCGCGGGTCGCCCACCTCGGCGAGAGCCTCGGCAAACGCCAGCTTTATCGCCTCTATCTGCAGGTGGTAGCTGCGCGCGCATTCGCGCTCCGACAGCTCGAATTTTTTCAGGATGTTCAGCGCCATCAGCGCAACAATGCCCTGTCCGTTCGGCGGTATCTCCCAGACGTCGTAGCCGCGGTAATTCACGCCTATCGGCTCGACCCACTCGGGAGCGAACGCGGCGAGATCTTCGGCGCGCAGCCAGCCGTCATGCTCCTTCGAGAAGCGGTCTATCGCCTCCGCGAGTTCCCCCGTATAGAAGGCGGCGGCGCTCGTCTCCGCGATCTTTTCCAGCGTGCGCGCCTGCGCCTCGCAGCGCCAGATCTGCCCCGCAGCGGGCGCTTTGCCCTCCGCCGTGAAGCACTCGAAGAGGTGCGCGAACTCGCCGCCGTGGAGATTCTTGGCAAAACCGGCGAAGGCCTTTTTCCAGAGCAGGCTCACCGTCGGCGAGACGGGAAAGCCGCTGCGCGCGTAGTGGATCGCCGGTTCAAGCAGCACGTCGAGCGGCAGGCGGCCAAACTTCGCGTTGAGCGCCGCCCAGGCGGCGGGAGCGCCGGGGACGGTGACGGCTTTCCACCCGTAGAGCGGCATCTTTTCCCAGCCGCCGTTAAGGAGTTCGTCGGCGTCGGCCAGCGACGGCGCATGTCCGCTGGAATTGAGGCCGTGCAGCTTGCCCCCGGTCCATACGAGCGCAAAGGCGTCCCCGCCGATACCGTTGCTGGTCGGCTCCACCACCGTAAGGCAGGCGGCGGTCGCCACCGCGGCGTCCACCGCGTTTCCGCCCCTTCTCAGCATTTCAAGCCCCGCCTGCGCGGCCAGCGGCTGCGTGGTGGCGGTCATGCCGCGCGAACCGTATACAAGCGTACGGCGCGAGGGATATTTATATTTCAGAGCGTCCATTTTCATAAATAACACCACATTTCAAAAAGATATTTAATTTACCCATATATATTTATACAACATCGGCGTAATTGTGACCAGCGGTGCGAAATTTAAAATAGTATAACAACGGGAGAGGCGGATAAATGAAACAGCCTCCCATACACCGCGGAACCCACTTTCTGCCTGTTCTAAGGGCCCCTGAAAACCGAGCCGCCTAATCCTCCCCCGAGATTCCCTCGTAATCCGCCGTTTCGATCACGCCGCGCCGCCACCTGGCGCGCGAGGCGTTCAGCAGCGCCAGCAGCTGCCGCTCATACAGGAGGGCGCTCTCGTCGGTGGCGATCGCCGCCGCCCGCTCTCCGGTCCTCTTCAGGCTCTTCAGCAGCGCTGGCGCGGTGCTTTTTTCCGGCGGCTCCGTCTTGGAGGAGCTGTCTTTCAGCGGCCCAGCCTCCGGCTCGCCGTAACGGTTTGAGAGCTGTCTCGCGATCTCGGGGAAAAGGCTGCTCATATAACGTCTCGCTGTATCTTTGCCGAGGAAGGTCAGCTCCTCCGCGATCTCGCGGTAGCTTTTGAGCATCCCGTTGGGATAGCGGCAGCGTCCAGTTTCGACATAGATCGCGAAGGCCTTCTCTCTGTCGCGCCTGCTGCGCAGCGGCAGACCGTTTTTCATGTTCTCTTTTATGGAAAAAAAGCGCGCGTCGGCCTCGGAGAGATTTTTGTGCAGCACGGCGTCGATGAAACCCCACGCGGCGCCCATCCTCATCCTCGCCCGGCAGCGGTGGAAGCCGTCTATCAGATAGAGGCGGCCGTCATCAAGCAGGGCGATATCAACGGGCGGCATATCCGCGCCGTTCTCGTAGCTCTGCGCGTAGGTCTCCACCGCCTCGCCGCTGATGTCGTTTCGCGACTGGAAACGCGGCTCGTCGATCTGGATATCCTCAAGAAGGTAGAGGCGGCGTTCGTCGCCCAGACGGTCAAGGTCGCCGTTCGCCTCATCAACAAATCGGCGGAGCAGCGCCCTCACACTCTCCCCGTCGAGGACGGAAGCGCCCTCTGAGGACAAAAGCTCGCGCGGATAGTATCTTTTGACGATCTCGTTTATCTTCACCCGCTCATCATCCCAATCTTTTGGCATTACGGCAGTCTGGATACTTTTGCGGTGCTTGCCGATAATATTTTAGCACGCGGGGATACCGCCAAGCGAAAAAAATAGTTCCCCAACCGCATGATGAGTGAGTCCACAAAAAAGCCCCGCCCTTTGGGGAAGGGCGGGACCGGCAGTCGGCAAAAGGTAATTTATAAGAGGCTATTTCTCCTTCATCTGCGAATATATATTCGCGAGAATGGCTCCCGATATGTTGTGCCAGACGCTGAATACCGCGCCCGGGACCGTGGCCAGCGCGAGGGAGGGGAAGGAGGTCGCCGCGAGGCTGGTGGCGAGCCCTGAATTCTGCATCCCGACCTCTATCGAGATCGCCTTCTTCTTCGCAAGCGGGACCTTTAAAAACGCGGCGATCACGTAACCGAGCGCGTAGCCGAGAATGTTATGCAGGATGACGACCGAGAATACGAGAACGCCGGTGGTCATGATCTTCGCGGAGTTGGCGGAGACCACCGCGGCGACGATCATGACGATGGCTGTCACCGATACGAGCGGCAGTACCTTGACCGCCTTCTGGGTGGTGCTGCTGAAAAACTTATTGATGACGAAGCCCGCGGCGATCGGCAGGATCACCACCTTGACGATCGACATGAACATCGCCGCCATATCGACGGAGACGGTCTGCCTCAGCAGAAGGTAGGTCAGCGCCGGCGTAAGCAGCGGCGCGAGCAGCGTCGAGACGCTGGTCATACCCACGGAGAGGGCGACGTCGCCTTTGCTGAGATAGGTGATAACGTTCGACGAGGTCCCCCCCGGGCAGGTCCCGACAAGGATGACGCCGACCAGCAGCGCGTCGTCCAGAGCAAAGGCCTTGCCAAGCGCGAAGGCCAGAAGCGGCATGATCGTAAACTGCGCGAGGCACCCGAGAATGACGTCCTTCGGACGCCTAAAGACTACGGCGAAGTCGACGGGATTAAGCGTCAGCCCCATCCCGAACATTACTATCATCAGCAGGGTCGTGATCCACGACGTCTTTATCCATATCAGGGCCGTCGGTACAAAAAGCGCCGCCGCCGCGACTACGACGACGATAAAGGCCATATACTTCCCCACAAAATCACTGAGTTTCTCCAGAAACTTCATAATTGAAACGCTCCTCTTTGCATAAATATTATTGTATAAAACCATTATAAAATAACGGCGCGCAAGCATTATAGTGAGCGCCGTACGGGAATGTCAAACTAACCTCAAATTATAAAACATGTGTAATGCTAATAATTACGTTATAAAATACGGGCGTTTTTCCGCACCGGCATCTTCTCGTAAGTATTTTATCCACAATATAATATTTTCCGAAAAACAGCTCACAAACAGGCCGCCTCTGCCGGAAGCGGCGGCAGACGGGAAAAATTCCGCCCCTCAGCGAAGCTCCCCCTCTGTTTTATTTACTTTCGCAGAACCCTCCGCGCAAAAATTACAATGACAAAAAAGACAGATGCACGACTTTCATTCGGCCCATCCGCCGGTGTGAAAGCCATGCATCTGTCATTCTCATACGGGACAGCCCCCGCCGCTTAAAAATATCTTACCGTTCAGTCAAGGAATATATTATTTTCCCTCTCCTGCATATGTAAACACGATTATCGCACCCGAGTTCTCCACCTGACTGGTCGGCATATAATTCCTGTCCAGCACATTGCCGCCCTTGTCGGTTATGACGAAGATGCTCTTCGTATCAGGGGAGACGACCGCCGCACGATAGCGGTTTGCGGTGTGGAAGTACGGTATCGCGTCGCCCTGCAGCGTCTTTCCGTCCGCGTTCAGCTTCATCCGGTACAATTCGCCGGTTTTCAGCGTCGTGATGATAAGGGAATTTCTCCACGCCTCGATCGCGCCGTCCGCCGGGTAATAGGTGATGCTCGACGGGGCCACGGTCGGCCAGAAGAGGTACGGCAGTTTTTCAAAGCGGGAATCCTTGAAGTTATAGCCGTTGGGCACCGTGTAGAAGGTCTTCAGCGGCTCTTTGAAGTTCGGCGCGTTCCAGTCCAGCTCCCTTATCACAGGCACGCCCTCGGGGATGATGTTGGGCTGGTTGGGGTCGTACTTATCTACCGCGCTCTTGTCGGCCTTCGACCAGTCGGCGTAGGTGTAAGCCTGGTTGTCGCGGAAGCCCGCCACTATCGGCCAGCCATAATTGCCGCCGCTCACCAGCAGGTTGATCTCGTCGTCGGTCGAGGGACCGTGCTCACAGGAGAAGAGGTTCTCACCCACAAATACCAGTCCCTGCGGATTGCGGTGGCCGTAGGTAAAGATATGGCTTCTCACGCCGTCCAGCACCGGGTTGTCGCGCGGGATGGAGCCGTCCGGCTCGATCCTCAGCACCTTTCCGACATATGAGCTCCAGTCGGATTTGCGCACCTCCGCGGCTGAGGGAAGGCGCTGCGCCTCGTTGGGCAGCAGCATATTGGCGCCCTGGTTATGGCCGAGCTCGCCGAGAGAGAGATAGAGTTTGCCGTCCGGCCCAAAGACGATACGCCCCGCGTTATGGTCGTCTCCGGCGGGGATCTTGTCGAGGATCACCTTTTCATCGACGAGTTTTTCGCTTTTGGCGTCAAAGCGAAAGCGGGCTATCCTCTTAAAATCCGACTTGCTTTGGCTGGGCGACGATTTATACGTATAGACCACATAGACATAATTTTTGCCGCCTTTTTTGAGAAAATCAGGCGCCAGCGCCAGACCGAGGATACCCTCATGGCCGCCGGCGGCGTTTGCCCTGTCAATACGGGCCGCCTCGCGCACCGCCCCGCTTGCGGGATCGACGCGTACGATCTTCTTTCCAAGCCGCTCCGTCACCCACAGCATATTATCTGGCCCCCACAGCATCTCCCAGGGGCCGTCCAGCCCTTCGACCAGGACCTTGCCGGTAAACGGTTCGGCGGTGCGGACCGCGTCTCCCGCCGCCGCGAAGGCCTGCCCGCTGAAGGCGAAGAGTGAAACCATGACCGACAGCAACAAAACTTTGATTGGAGATATCTTCACAACAATAACGCTCCTTCTGATTACGGCATCACTGCCGTTTTATATATTATTTTGCAGCTTTTATATATAAATCAGTATAATAAGCATTAAAATTTCCGCGTTAGTAAAAATAACGATTAAATAGTGATAAAAACCAGGAGAGAAAAGCCCGTAGTTTTGCCCATACCATTTGTATGAGAGAGCAAACAGTAATTTTTAACATCTGATAGCACTTACGCTATCAGAAATATAGAAATAGGTGCGTCGTTTTGTATTAAATAATCTCTCACAGCGGCAAAAACGAAAGGGAGCCTGGAGCTGACTATATACAATATGGCAATCGTTCCGATAACAAAGAATTGAAATCGGCGGCCTGCGCACAGCCCCGACAAGAAGCATCTCTGGTTAATTTTATGACATTTTTTGCATCTAATTTTTCTATGATTAAGATTGACGGTCGTTCATACACTTTACATACAGCATAAAAAAATTCCCGAAATCTAAGATCTCGGGAATCGTTGGTATCAGTGGAGCCGACTTCCGGACTCGAACCGGAGACCCCATCCTTACCATGGATGTGCTCTACCTACTGAGCTAAGTCGGCTTACAACAGTCATACTCTAATGCGGTAAGGGCATTTTTACATAAAAATGGTGGTAGGAGCTAGGTTCGAACTAGCGTAGGCTCACGCCGACAGATTTACAGTCTGTTGCCTTTGACCACTCGGCCATCCTACCACTCAGCAACGCCGCATATAGCGGCATTACAGAGAGATATTTTACATGATATCAGACGTTTGTCAAGACTTATGAGACGGCTTGGCGGTGGAATGTTAATTGCAAAAGTAACCGCGTCCCCCAAGTGATATAAGCATCGTAATAACT
>ERZ1673695.666-NODE-666-length-48168-cov-25.937252_pt1 | contig 48168 bp, 50 predicted proteins | sample MGYA00580225_ERZ1673695 | MGnify/ENA primary metagenome ERZ1673695 (study PRJEB41218, sample SAMN15661739) | gut metagenome | host: Homo sapiens | place: Canada: London | collected 2015-08-20/2019-03-30 | study: EMG produced TPA metagenomics assembly of... | reverse complement strand
GGTATGGGGCGGCGCCCCATGTATATGGGCCTGACAGTTGCTTGCAGCCGAAGGCCATGTTTTGCGGGTTAATCTCGCTAAGTGCTGTGCAGCACTTAGCGAAAGGCCTCATGGCCTTTAACCTCAAAAGGCGGCAAGCTGCTTTTTTTACACGCTGAGGCAGGTGATATTGCCGGCCTGGTTTTATGTAGTATACAGCGTATTTTCCTAGCCTAAACAATATATAAATCGGCTTCTTGTTTAAACCAGTAACGCATGACCACTCCTCTTGACTGCCATGGTATAATTACGTATATTGGCAATGGAGGTTTACATGCTGGAAATACTTCTAACACTGCTTATCGTAGCCTTTGATCAGTTATCAAAAGCCGCCGCCGCCCATTGGCTGCCCATGCTTGAGAGTTCTTCGCTCCCCATAATTGAAGGGATTTTTCATTTCACCTATGTAGAAAACCGCGGCGCCGCGTTTGGCATATTTCAAAATGCCAGATGGGTGTTCATAGTCGTTACAGTGCTTGCCTGCGTTGGTATAATACTTCTGCTGGTTTTTTCCCGCAAAAAAAAAGCTTACCCAATGCCCATGCTTCTTAGAATAGCGTTGGTGCTAATCCTTGCTGGGGCAATAGGCAACTTTATTGACAGAGTGTTCCTCGGATATGTTCGTGATATGCTTGACTTTGCTCTCATCAGATTTGCCGTATTCAATGTGGCGGACAGCGCGATATGCGTAGGCGCCGTCCTTGCAGTAATATCCCTGTTTATTACTAAGGCGGGACGAAGCTATCTTGACCATATGGACGGCAAGCTGTTTAAAGGCAGGGATAATAAGGCCAAGGCTTCGGCGCCGGTATTAGAACCGGACAATGCGGACGGTTCTGATTCTGGAACTCAAGACGATGTGTCTTCCGGCGATGGACCATCCTGAACAGACGGAGTGCATGGAACCTGTAGAGGTGTTTGCCGATATTTCGGGCGAACGCCTGGATGTGTTTTTATCCCGCATAACCGGCGAAACAAGATCTCTTATGAAAAAACGCCTGGATGCAGGAGATGTGCTCCTAAATTCAAAGCCCGCCAAAGCCAACTCCAGGCTGAAGGCGGGCGACCGCATTGAGCTGTTTATTCAGCCCCCTCGCGCTACGGAGCTTTGTCCTGAAAACATACCGCTTGATATCGTTTATGAGGATTCTGACATAGCGGTAATAGATAAACCAAAGGGTATGGTGGTTCATCCGGCTCCGGGCAATCCCTCTGGAACCCTTGTAAACGCTATAATGTTTCATATCAAGGATCTTTCAGGTATTGGCGGCGAACTACGTCCGGGGATTGTGCACCGCATTGACAAAATGACCTCGGGTCTGTTAGTAGTAGCTAAAAACGATTTTTCGCATAACGTGCTTTCCAAGCAAATAAAGGAGCATACTGCAAAGAGAACTTATATAGCAATAGTTGAGGGCAACATAAAGGAAGATAGAGGAACTGTCAACGCGCCTATCGGACGGCACCATACCAACAGAAAGAAGATGGCTGTGGTTAACGACGGCAGGGAGGCGGTAACCCATTGGTCTGTATTAAGACGCTTTGGGGACTTTACTCTTATTCGGGTACAGCTCGAAACAGGCCGTACACATCAAATAAGGGTACATATGGCATATATAAAGCATCCCGTTGCCGGCGATATAGTATATGGACCTGACAAGCCCAAGCTGGGGCTCGACGGTCAGGCCCTACACGCCGTTGAGCTTGAGTTAATCCATCCAAGGACGGGCGAAACAATGAGATTTTTTTCTCCCGTACCCAAATATTTTTTATCGGCTCTTGCCCGGATAGGGTGCCGCGACTTTGAATGGCCAGAGGATTAAATTTAGGTTTTTAGTATTATGGGCTTGTCAACTCGTTCCATATATTGTATTATGGTTATATAGTTTTATACCATATGCGTCCGCATATGGAATTTTGTGCAAACGGATGGTGTTATATGGAGAAAAATAAAACTACGGTATACTTGGGAGGCACGGAGTTTAAGCTCAAGATATCGGAAAGTGAAGAATATATTCAAGGGCTTGCGGCGTATGTAAACTCTCAGATCGCCAATGTACAGAATCAATTTCCCGGCTTGGGCGAAAATCGCGGACTTTTGCTGTCCATGCTTAACATGGCGGATGAATATTTCCGGCTCAAGGAAAAGTATGATGCGCTTGATACCCGCATTTCAGCGCTTAGGGACATGCCCAGGTCCAGCGGGCCTATAGCGATGTCGCCGTCTAAGCGGCCGTTTGAAAATAAAGCACCCGCTCCGGTAGGCGCAGATTCATAAGCAATATGGATTTAGCTAAGCTGTCCGAAAACGCGCGATAAACGCGTTTTCGGACAGCTTATAGTCTATTGTTTCTGTTATTAACATTACGATATAAAGCGAAAGTAATTCGTATAAAATTACAAACTAAAATAAATTTACAATTAAGCTGAATTTTTATCATTGTATAAGGGCCTGCAATGCTAAACCCGGCGCAATTCACATATGCTCTACGGGGTGATGTTTGTGAATGCTCTGTGGGGCGGCATGATTGTGATTGGCATTTTGGTGGGTATGCTGACAGGCCGCGGCGAAGCGCTGCTCGACGCGATGATTGCGGGAGCGGCGGACGCCGTTACCCTTGCTATTTCCCTTGGTGGCGCTTATATGTTCTTTATGGGTATCATGGGGGTGGCAAGGGAATGCGGGCTTATAGATTCCCTCGCCAAACTGGTGCGTCCGCTTATGAAACGTCTGTTTCCAAATGCGGGAGCAGCGGTAGCGCCTATTACGCTCAACTTGGCGGCCAACTTCTTTGGTCTTGGAAACGCGGCGACCCCGTTTGGGCTTGAGGCCATGAAGGAGCTTCAAAAGTCCAACAGGGAACCGTCCCGCGCGACGGACGACATGTGCATGTTTATAGCGCTTAACGCGTCCGCGATAGAGCTTCTTCCCACATCCGTACTCGCGCTAAGGGCCGCTGCCGGATCCGCGGACGCCTATTCGGTGATTTGGCCTACTTTCGCATCCTCGGTTGTGGGGTTCGTGGCGGCGGTTCTGCTGTGTATGGCATTTCGCAGGAGGAGATCACGCAGGTGAGCGCACTGTTTCTGCCTATATGCATAATGCTGCTTATAATGTGGTCCTTTCGCAAGCGGTGCAACGTTTACGAAGCGTTTGTCACAGGCGCCAAGGACGCCCTCCCCACCCTAGTCCAGATACTGCCGTACATGGCGGCCATGCTGATAGCTATAAGCGTTTTTCGCGCATCCGGCGCTATGGACCTATTAATGGGCCTGCTCTCCCCCGCCTTTGAAGCGGTCGGCATGCCCACCGAGCTCGTCCCCCTTGTCACGCTTCGCCCGTTCTCTGGAAGCGCCGCGCTGGCCCTGCTTCAGGATGTGTTTACAAATCATGGGGTGGATACCTTTATCGGGCTTTCCGCATCCGTGCTCGTGGGCTCAACCGAAACGATCTTCTATACCGTAGCACTGTATTTTGGCTCGGTTAAGGTGCTAAAGCCTCGTTACAGCGTTGCCGTCGCCCTGATAAGCGGCGTTGCGGGCGTTGCGGCCGCGATGATGCTTGCCTACTGGCTTTGGGGGTAATTGCCTGTTTATCCTTAAGCATTCACCTGCCAGCCAATCAGAGAACAGCGCCTTAGGCATGCCAAAATTTATATACGCGTCGTATATAACTGATCTCGTCTCGTCCGCATGAACGCCCCTGCCTGCAAACCTTGTGATTGCTCTATAAGCTTTAATACCGTACTTCAGGGTTTGCCCATAATCTTGCCATGCAATGCATATTTCAGCTGCCCTTTTGTATAACCTCGACGTTAAAAGGTTATTGCTGCCATGAATGCTTTTTTCAATCGACAGGGCCAAGCGGCAATAATAAAGCGCTTTTCCGTATACTCCATTTATATAGTACATATCCGCCATGCGCTCATAAACATCAGCCATCTCGTCTGATTCAGGACCATACTTTCGCTTGCATTTTGATATAGACCATTCAAAATACTCCATAGCCTTTTTTTCATCTCCCATACATCCAAACATATGGCCAATTTTGCTATACATTGAAATCCTGAAGCCATAATCACTTTTAAATGGTTTTTTTCTTGTTTTCATTGATTTTATGTAGTACTTTAAGGCATTTTTGTAATCACTCTTTTCTCTATACAATTCAGCAATATTGTAGTACGTTGACGCGATAAAATCACGCTCTTTAAAAAGCATCTTTTGGCTTATATTCAGCGATTTATCATAATATTCAAGCGCGGATTCATAATCCTTTAACGCGCTGTACATTAGGCCCATATTATTATACCCGACCGAAACTGAATAACCCTTTCCGCTGAACATCCTCAGGTGTATCTCCAGTCCCTTTCTGCTATACTCCAAAGCCCTCTCGTATTCCCCCTTTCCAAAATATGCGCAGCATAAAAGATAATAGGTCGAACCCATCCCAAGACTATATTCATCATATAGCTTAAGGCCTATCTCCAGGACTCCATTCAGAACATATACAGCCTTGGTTAAATCATTGTTATTTATATCTTTTATGGAAATCCTCAAGTAATCCTCGTGCATCTTTCTTAGGGTATGGCCCTTCCACGTGAGAGCAAAACATAACCTTTTAAAACCATCTTTATATTTAAACATTATACACACCTATATTTACGCACATGAATTCAGTTCAGCAAACTACAAGTCCGCTCTTCCTGTACTTTAGCTTTACTCTCGGTATTGGCAGTTTCCAGCCAGCTATTGAACGATTCGAGCGGCATGCCCAGCGCAGCGTAAGCCTCCCTTATGTACTTCCTCACCTTTATGTTAAAAGGATGGTCGCTGCCAAAACATATTGAGCTGATGCCATAGGACCTTAATCCATACTCAACCGCTATTTCATATTCGCCCTTAGCAATATAAAAAGAGCATAAACTGCAAAATACCTTGGCCATATTCGAGTTCTCGGAATCACCCGTTTCAATACATAATGCCAAAGCCTTCTCATAGTATTCTAGCGCGGTTTTAAGCTCGCCGTTGGCCTGATAAACCATACCCATATTGTTAAGAAACCTTGATTTGTATTGCGACTCTTCATGGACTGTTTCAAGTATTTCAATAGCCTTTTTTATGTTTGCAAAGGCTAAATCATTTTCCCCAATATCTAGATATGTAATTCCAGCATTATTATAGTATACAGCTAATATCGTCTTATCAAAGCTGCTGGATTTACGGGCATATTTTAACGCCATTTTAAAAAATGCCAACGCCTCACCGTAATCGCCCATGTCCCTATTGATAAGACCAACAGAATTGTAGCTGCCACAGGTATTTATATGCCTGCTTCCATACAACTTTTTTCTAAGCCTTGCTTGTTTCATGAAATATTTAATCGCGTTTTTATAATCCAGCAGGCTCCAGTATGCATTGCCAATCCCATCGTAGACATTTTCCAGTTCCTTATTATTGCGGACAAGACAGCGTCTTATTATACGCAATCCGATTTCATAAATCGTAATGGCGTCGCTAAATCTGCTATCCAAATAATATGTATTACCCATACAAATATATATGTTCACCAAATTTGTTTTGGCTTCAATCAGCTCATCTTTATTCCTTATGGGAAGTTCGTCAATGCAGTAGCTTATTGCCATTCTATAGCAGTCAATAGCTCTGTCATAATCCTTCAAATATATGTACAGTTTCGAAAGATAACAATACAACTGCTTATTATCATATGATGAAGCATCCTCAAGCTTAAGTAAAGCCTGGATACAGCGGATTGAACTTTCATACTCATTGGTATAGTAATATATGTCCGCCATATAGTTTATAACGTCATGCTCCTTGATCTCTCCGCTTTCAAGGCAGTCTTTGCACAGGGAAAGGGCGCAATCATAAAATTTATTTGCCTTATCGGGATTATTGCGTTTCTCATGGATATACGCTATATCCATGTTTCTTTCTATTTCTTCTGTTTTGCAATTACTTTTTACTAAATTATAGATTTCAATGGATATATCGCTGCACTGCAGGAACCCGTCAAGATTGCCTTCCTCCTTGTACAAATACCCTTTATATTTATACAAGTAAGCTATCTGCTCGGTTCTTCTTCCATACTTCTTTTCCATTGGTACTATTATTTCATCAAGAGCTTTATGGGCCTTGTTATAGTCGCCGTCGTTAACATATTTAGCTACTGAACAAAACTGCGTGCTAAGCGCATCCCAGTTGTCCCCCGATGATGACTTCAATTTATTTAATACATCTTCAAGATTTCTCATATAATATTTTCTCCATACCCTTTTAAATATTGCGTTTTATTTGCCACGCCAATATGATTCCTATTCATTATAACATCCGTACGGTTTTCAGGCTATATTACGGATTACTTATAAATACAGCTTCTAACGCGCTATAGCATACATCCGCCCAAAAATCCTACTTAAAAGGGCCAAACTGTGCTATACTTTTAAGGTAAAAGAGATAAACAGGAGGACTGCATGGAATACTCACACGAGGTAATGGAAATGCACTGCGTGGCAAAGGGCGCAATGCACGATCCTGCGCCCATACCCGAGGAGGGGCAATGGGTAAAGGCTAAGGAGATTTGCGATATAAGCGGGCTTACGCACGGCGTGGGCTGGTGTGCCCCTCAGCAGGGCGCGTGCAAATTAACGCTTAACGTGAAAAAGGGAATTATTGAAGAAGCGCTGATAGAGACGATAGGATGTTCGGGCATGACCCATTCGGCGGCTATGTCAAGCGAGATCTTGCCTGGGAAAACCATTCTTGAGGCGCTGAATACCGATCTTGTGTGCGATGCGATAAACACCGCCATGCGCGAGCTGTTCTTGCAAATCGTCTACGGCCGCACTCAGAGCGCGTTTTCAGAAGGCGGGCTGCCCATAGGCGCCGGACTTGAGGATTTGGGCAAAGGGCTGAGATCGCAGATAGGAACCATGTACAGCACCCATGCAAAGGGGGCCCGCTATCTTGAGATGGCCGAGGGCTACGTACTGGAAATCGGGCTTGATGACGATAACGAAATAATAGGTTATAAATTTATAAGCCTGGGCAAGATGATGGAGGCAATCAAGAAGGGTGCAAGCCCCGACGAGGCGTTTAAAAAGAATGTCGGCACTTATGGCCGCTTCTCCGAAGCGGTTAAAGTTATCGACCCAAGGCAGATGTGAGGAGGGTGCGGCATATGGCTACATTTGAAGGATATGAAAGACGAATAGAAAAGATCAACTCCGTGCTGCCTCAATATGGAATTGACGGTATCGACGGCGCAAAAGCCGTTTGCGATGAAGCTGGAGTGGACGTGCGCTCCATAGTTCAGGGTATACAGCCAATAGCCTTTGAAAATGCCGTTTGGGCATATACGCTGGGTTCGGCAATCGCGGTTAGGAATGGGTCAAAATCGGCCTCGGAGGCGGCGGAGGCTATAGGGCTTGGACTGCAGGCGTTTTGCATCCCAGGTTCGGTGGCTGACCAGCGCAAGGTGGGCGTTGGACACGGCAACCTTGCGGCAATGCTGCTTCGTGAGGAAACGCGCTGCTTCGCGTTTCTCGCGGGCCATGAGAGCTTTGCCGCTGCTGAAGGCGCCATAGGAATAGCAAAAACAGCGAATAAGGTAAGAACCATACCGCTCAGGGTGATCTTAAACGGCCTTGGCAAGGATGCGGCCTATATCATTTCCCGTGTCAACGGCTTTACCTTTGTGGAAACAGACTATAACGAGTTTACAGCGGAGCTGAACATAGTTTACGAGCGCGCGTTTTCAACGGGCGAACGGGCCAACGTGCGCTGTTACGGCGCCGACGACGTCAGCGAAGGCGTGGCAATAATGCGTCATGAGGGCGTTGACGTATCCATTACCGGCAATTCAACTAACCCCACCCGCTTCCAGCATCCGGTCGCCGGTACATATAAGAAATGGTGCGTTGAAAACGGCAAAAGCTATTTTTCCGTGGCGTCGGGAGGCGGCACAGGACGTACGCTGCACCCGGACAATATGGCCGCCGGTCCGGCATCATACGGCATGACCGACACCATGGGCCGGATGCATTCCGACGCTCAGTTTGCCGGCTCATCCTCGGTTCCCGCCCATGTGGAAATGATGGGACTCATCGGCATGGGCAACAATCCCATGGTCGGCGCTACCGTGGCGTGCGCGGTTGCGGTTTTTGAGGCGCTGAAGTAAGCTGTCAAAGAATTAGAAGCAATTTTTCAGGGGTTTGCGGTTTTTCGCAAACCCCCGTATTTATGGAGAAGCGACATTGTACTGTAAATTAAATATTGACACTTGTAGAGCATATGTGCAATATTAGAATTGTATTTTAATGAATTAGAAAGCAAAACTCATGTTCCGTATGTCCCAGACTGCCGCAGTACGGCGATACCTGGACAATCGCACCTGGCGTTCAAAGCTATGACTATACCAATGTCGGTCGGGGCGCCATTGGCATAAAAAACGATGTTGTCTTCTTTAGTTTTTTTGGTTGTTCCGTTTTAGGTGGAATAAACTGTAACTTTACATTTTCATTATAATAAACAACAAATGAGTTAGATCTCGCATATGGAGGATTGCATGAAACGAATCAGGTTCGCATTTATACTATTGGCACTTATATTCTCTTTTTCAGCCTGTTATGTACAAAGCTCGCTTGAATATCCCGAATCACAGCCTTATGTCATGAATTCGTATGAGATAACCGTAGCCCGCGATGATAATTCCTCACCGGCTGAACTGCTTGAAAGGGCGAAAAATGAAAACGCCGAAGCGGTTATTTTAAATGAAACCCAGGCAAGATCTGGTGACAGACATGTTTTTGATGAATATTTAAACGACAATACATTGATATTCTTTACTAAAATGACGGACAGGGAAATAGCTGAGCTGTATAAAATACCCTTTGATTTCGGCGGGGCCGCACAGGACGGCGGTATAAGGCTCGGCACAGCGCTTACGATGCTCGACGGCCGTTATCATTTTATCGACTCGACGGTTGTATTTGAGCAAAGCGGCGCCGGCTCCGCCGAAGCGCCGGATCAGGATGCGGTGAATAGGGCGCTTAATGAAACCATCGATATTGAGCAGGCGGTCAAGCATCTTCATAAGGCTACCGCCGGAAGCCGCGGCGAGTACACTTACCCGCAATTCAGCCATTATGTTTATACAAAAGCGGGCCATGTTATTGACAAAACCGGAAGCCTGATTGCCGTGCAGGGGTATTCATTATATATATACAACTATCCTGTTACCAATATAAATGAAAAGATGGCCCATGACTACGAGGCCATGGGCTGCGCGTTTTATTATCCCATCGACAGGGTAAAGTGCAATCAAATGACGGTGGGCATTAGGAACACAGGAAAGCTTGAAGCTTCCTATGAGACGGATGCCTCACATATTAGCGGAGTTGACCATAGACAGATGATTGAATTTAGTCATACACCTTATACAAATAATTGGCGGTTTCCAATGAATCCGTGTAAAGTTATTAATAAACGGGGGGTATATAAAGCCGATTTAGGTTATGTCTCAGATCAGGGCCGTGACATGATGGGCAGCGAATGGGAAGTAAAATATAAAAATCCCAAGCTTGGTGAACACCAGCTCTTTATGCCCGGCATAGAGATAGCGTCGGACCTGCCTGAAAGCATTGGTAAGGTGCGGATGGACGTAGCGGTTCCTGTTTCTTTCAACATATTCGGTACTCCGACCAGTTGGAGCCTGGTTACGGGCACATACGACAATATAAACCTGACAGTGACCCAATAGCTTTTAATTATATTGCGCCGGCTGATAAATCCCAGTCCCGCATGTTGGAATTCATCAGCCGGTTATAGTAATCCTGTTTAGAATAAAATCAAGATAAAAGCGGTAAAACCGTTCATAACACCACATGAGGATCTAAACTGATATAGGCCCGACGGTCTTTAACCAGCTGTCCTATTCTCTGGAAAATTATAACGCTTTATGATAAAATTATTATAGTTAATAATGAGTACGGCTTTAGTGATGATTTTTATCATAAGAGGTGGAAAATGAACAAGAAGGTCAGGCCAAACTTCAAAAGAAAGATGCCCAAAAGTCTTGCTGATCTCTTCGTCGGAAGCTCAGCCGCCGAGTATTTCCTGGAGCGCCCAAATGCGCTGAGGCTGCTAAGGGTGATCAGCATATCCGTACTGCTGCTTCCCATGGTCGTCTATGGGGCGCTTGCCTGCTTTGCGTTTGATATTGAGGGTAAGGGATGGCAGACCATTTTGGGCGTTATTGGCTCCATTTCGCTGGGCGTAGGGCTTTTCAATATATCCGCCGCCTGGATAGACCAATATTTGGGGCATAGGTTTACTATAATCTGTTTTGCTGTTGGAGCTTTAATGATAACGGTCAGCTGCCTGCTTATATGTTGATTTAGACAACGTCTGGGAATGGCTGGTTTAACAAATTTTATGAGATTATTGATGAATGTCCATATGCTTAAAGAAATTTCAATCATGTTCAATTTTGCCTGATTAATGAAAGGGAGCGTTATGAGCGATAGAATAAAACCGCACTTTAGAAAGAAAATGCCTGAAAACGCCATTGAGTTTTTCAGTCGCGACTCAGATGACAAATTTAAAGCCGAGCATCCTGGCGCATACAGGATATTGAAGCTTGCAGGGTTTGCGGCTATTCTATTGCCGCTTATAATATATGTCATATTAACCACCATTTTCTTTCAACAGGGAAACGGTTGGATATTACTCGGCCTGGTGGGAAGCATGGCAATAGGAGTGGGATTGTTCAACATAGTCGCCGCTTGGATAGACCAGTATTTGGGGCATATGCTGACCATACTGAGTTTGGGGATTGGAGCGGCATTCGTAGCAATAAGTTGTCTGCTTTTAAGTTGAAAGCGTCCGCATATACATATTGTATTTAAGCAAACGCTTTACTAAGCTCACCGTGGTAAAGGTCAGGATACCCGGTTGTTGGTTCTAGCTTAATTTGTGTTTTATGGTGTTTTGAAACTGACTGATGACCGATGACTTCATTAAAACACATATTTTACACTTGCGTCTTTCAATTTATTGTAATGGAAATCTAAATTGAAATAAATGACGTCTGACCGCAGCGGTTTCAGGCTGTCAAAAACCCGGGGATTGTCAAGAGCCGCTGCCCTTGACTTTAGATCCGGTTCTGGCGACATGCGCGTAAGAGCCGGACGAAAGCCGTGTGGTTTCGTCTTTCCGGGTTTTGCCGCCTGGAAGCCCTAAGATCTATTGGCAATACCCTTAACCTATAAAAGTGGCGCGGCTGCTTTTTTGATACGCTGTAACGTCTGACTGCAGACGTTTCTTAACCTGCAATGAGATATATTACGCTTGTTTAACACGGCTGATATCCCAGCACGGCCGTATAGTCGATGGTTTTTGTATTTTCTGCCCCCCTTTACACTTTTCTGTAGCGATTTTTTTATAAAGCTATTGACATACAAGAATAATGGTGATAATCTTAAAACATTCAGTTAGCCTCTACTAACTCATGTGTTTGCACATGCGTTAGCCTAGGCTAATAAATAAAAAGAGGTGATTTCATGATACCGTTATCAATAGCAAAACCCGGTGAAATCAGCTATATCAAGAAGATCACTGGAAAAGACGAGGTCCGTCAGCATCTGGCCGAAATGGGTTTTGTCGTGGGGAGCGAAATCACCGTGGTTGCTGAGATTTCAGGAAACCTGATATTAAATGTTAAGGGGACCCGCGTTGCTCTTAATCAAGAGATGGCAAACCGTATTATGATTTAGAAACGAGGAGGGCATTGAAATGAAAACATTGCGCGGCGCAAAGGTCGGTTCAACGGTGCGCGTGCTGAAACTGCACGGGGAAGGCGCGGTTAAACGGCGAATTATGGATATGGGCATCACCAAGGGCGTAGAGGTCTATGTACGAAAGGTTGCCCCTCTGGGCGACCCCATTGAGGTCAACATCAGGGGCTATGAGTTGTCCGTAAGAAAGGCTGACTGCGAAATGATTGAAATCCAATAGGGCTATCGCGCTGGAAGCGCACTTTTTTAGGGAAGCGGGTTAGTTGTGATTAACCTGCTCAAGATTTTGAATTGGAGGTATTATAAAATGGCAATTAAAATTGCGCTGGCAGGCAATCCAAACTGCGGAAAAACCACAATGTTCAACGACCTGACCGGCAGTAACCAATATGTTGGAAACTGGCCTGGCGTAACGGTTGAAAAAAAGGAGGGCCGGCTTAAGGGAAACAAGGACGTGATAATTCAGGACCTTCCTGGCATATACTCCCTTTCTCCCTATACGCTGGAGGAGGTGGTGTCCAGGAATTATTTGATTAATGAAAAGCCGGACGCGATATTGAACATAGTGGATGGTACAAACCTGGAGCGCAACCTGTATCTTACAACCCAGCTCATGGAAATAGGGCTTCCGATGGTAATTGCCCTTAACATGATCGATGCGGTGCGAAAGAATGGCGATCAGATCGACGCAAAGAAACTGTCCGAGGCATTGGGTTGTCCCATAGTAGAAACATCGGCGCTAAAAGGAGAGGGCTCGAAGGCTGCCGCCGAACAGGCTGCGCAGATAGCCAAGAATGGTAAGGTTCAGGAACATCCGCATGTATTTGGGGGTACGGTTGAACACGCCCTGGCTCACATTGAAGAATCCATAGAAGGAAGGGTGGCCAAGGAGCATCTGCGCTGGTATGCTGTGAAGCTGTTTGAGCGGGACGACAAGGCATCGGCCCAGCTTAACCTTGACAAGGGGTTAATGGATCACATTGAAAAGCATATCAGGGAATGTGAAGCTGAGCTGGACGACGACGCGGAAAGCATTATAACCAACGAGCGCTACGCATATATCAGCAAGCTTATGACAATATGCATCAAAAAGAAGCGGCAGAAGGGAAGCCTCACTATCTCCGATAAAATCGATAGGGTTGTCACCAACCGCTGGCTTGCTATTCCCATATTTGTGGCCGTAATGTTCATTGTATACTTTATCTCTGTTACAACCGTAGGAAGCGTTGTTACCGACTTTACCAACGACACCCTATTCGCTGAATGGATCTGCGCGCCGCTTGCCGAGGGGCTTACAGCAATCGGTACAGCCGACTGGCTGGTAGGCCTTGTTGTGGACGGAATAGTCGGAGGCGTAGGCGCGGTGCTGGGTTTTGTGCCACAGATGCTGATTCTCTTCCTATTCCTGGCCGTTTTGGAGGATATAGGCTATATGGCCCGCGTTGCGTTCATTATGGACCGCATATTCCGCAAATTTGGTCTCTCCGGCAAGTCGTTCATCCCAATGCTAATAAGCTCCGGATGCGGCGTGCCCGGAATTATGGCCTCCAGAACGATAGAAAATGACCGCGACCGTAGGATGACCATCATGACCACCACCTTCATCCCCTGCGGCGCTAAGATGCCTATCGTAGGATTGATTGCGGGCGCGTTGTTCGGCCGCGCATGGTGGGTGGCCCCCACAGCGTATTTTATAGGGGTGGCGGCTGTAATCGTGTCGGGAATTATACTCAAAAAAACCAAGATGTTTGCGGGTGATCCCGCTCCTTTCGTAATGGAGCTGCCCGCATACCATGCGCCAACCATTATAAATGTGCTTAGAAGCATGTGGGAACGCAGCTGGAGCTTTATAAAACGCGCGGGAACCGTAATCCTTGCTTCCAGCGTTCTGATTTGGTTCCTCAAATCCTTCGGCGTAGTGGACGGGGCGTTCCAGATGGTTGATGATATGAACCTTTCCATTCTTGCAGTGATTGGCGGCTTTATAGCTCCAATATTCGCGCCTCTGGGCTTTGGCACATGGCAGTCAAGCGTAGCCACGGTAATGGGCTTGGTTGCAAAGGAAGAGGTTGTTGGCGTTTTCGGGGTGCTGTACGGCGTAGCGGGAGATGCGCTTAAGATGGTGGAAACCGGAGCTTTTGAAGGGCTTTCGGCCATTGCCGCCCACTTTACAACCCTGTCGGCCTTTTCGTTCCTGATCTTCAATCTACTCTGCGCGCCGTGCTTTGCCGCCATGGGAGCTATAAAGCGCGAGATGAACTCGGCCAAGTGGACCTGGTTCGCGATTGGATATCAATGTGTATTTGCCTATGTTATATCGCTGATAGTATACCAGGTAGGCGTACTGTGCACGGGCGGCGCGTTCAGCTTTTGGTCAGCTATTGCGCTGATATTGGCGGCCGTACTCATATATCTGATCTTCCGTCCATACCATGAATCGCAGACGCTGGACTCAAAAGGGATGAAACTGTCTGTATAGTTATCATTAAAATATATGATCTTATGTGAGGGGGCGAGAAAAATGCTGACATTTTTTCAGGAAAACCTGGCAACGATCTTTGTCGGCGCCGCAGTATTATCTGTCCTGATACTGGTGCTTTGGTACATATATCGGCAAAGAAAAAAGGCCCGCCGCTCGGGAGGATGCGGAGGCAGCTGCTGCGGCTGCCCCCATTCCGGCGGCTGCCATTGCAGATAGGAGGGATACAGGCGGGGTGGTCCCTCCCATCCCCCTGTATATGCTTTTATATATCGGGTAGTGCGACAAACTATGTTGCAGTTGGCTCAAGGCAAATCTGCAATGCCGGCTAACTCCTATCTCTTGACTAATGCGGCAAACAGTTTTGGACGGTCTTATATACAAACTCGATGTGCATCATAAGCTCCACGCAAAATCCTGGTTATTCACTGATGGTGTAGTATGGGTGGCAACGGGTATAATCATCGCGGTTATCTTGGTTATATGCGTCTTTGGCATAAAGAGCTGCTTTAAAAGGTTAGCCAGCGGCGGCGGAGCAGACGGAAACACATACATAAAGAAGGTAAAGGTTACCGGCAATAGCAGGCTGCATTATGACTGCTGTTTGATGTTTGAAGTTGGGGGTATGGTATGCGCTAACTGCGCGCGAAGAATTAAAAATGCGCTTAACATCCTGGACGGCGTATGTGCCGCAGCGGATTTAGTGGAAAAAGGGCCATTGTCCGTTTGAAAGGTGACTATCCTTATGATGAGCTTTTCAGCGCTACCCAAAGCACAGGCTATACGATAATGTGAATCTAAGGATTATGAAACGCCGCCACAGAAATTTTAACTTTAAATTTGTCTCAACTGACTTGTTTTGACATGAAGTAGTGCTGTACAATCCATACTTAGCTTATCATAAAGTCACGTTAATCAGCTAGCCCATGAATTCAAAAGGCGACGTATAGACGTATATAAAATCAGCAGGCAGCACATGCGTGTGGCAATTATTAGTGCAAACGAATGCATGAACTGTTTATATAATGATATATGCTCCAGCTGCGGGTGCAAAGCCAAGGTGTTTATCAAGATGTGCAATGGAATGAACGCCCAGATTGGCAATCAGGATTTGATAATCCTGTTTACCAATAGCGTATCGCGTAAAATGGTGCGGTTCGCGCTTTCCGAAGCTAAGCGATACAATACGCCCGTGGCCTGCTGTCACGGCAGCAGCGCTTCAGCACTGCGCGGAACACTTAATGATCATCTTCCGGAGGCCGTTAATTTTTAGCAGGGCGGCAATAAAAACTCTTGTACGCCAACGGTTGGTTATGTACGGGTTATCTTAGAATACCGTCTTATTACTACTAGATATCAATTAAACGCTTGCGCTGTCTTCAATGATAAGCTAAAATATTGTAAGCGCGTATTATTAGTATATTGGCATCCGGTTATTATTCAAACTATTTCTATAGGCCATCCGGGCATGAAACTAAACAAACGGAGGAGATCATGAAGGTTCAGGAAAGCGCGGAAAACTATCTGGAGGCAATCTTGGTGCTTACTCAACAGCGCGGCCAGGTTAGATCGGTTGACATTGCTGGTCATATGGGGTTTTCAAAGCCCAGCGTCAGCGTAGCCATGAAACGGTTAAGAGAAGAAGGCTACATCAGTGTGGACGGCGACGGATACCTTTCACTGTTGGAGCCCGGCAGGCAAATAGCTGAAAAGATCTACGAGAGGCATTGCATAATCGCTCAAATATTGATGTCTCTCGGGGTTGACGAGGAAACCGCCTTTTCCGATTCATGCAAGATTGAGCATGTTATCAGCGAAAAAAGCTTTTCTATGATGAAAGCGCATTTTGATTTGAGCAAATAATCGGAATTCTGAAATCAAGCCTATTATATGGGCTGACGCTGTTGGGCGCTCCTCTATATATCCAATGTCCTTTGCCTCCGGGTTCTTCAGCTTTAATGGATTATTGAACATTGCGGCCGCCGGTGGGACTATATGCTCATTCTATCTTACCATCGGACATTCTAAGCACAACATCGGCCTCGTTTGCGATCTCCATATCATGGGTGACGACTATTACGCAATAATCCCCTTCATGGGCAAGGCGCTTGAGTATGCTTATTATATTCCTTCCATTCTCTGTATCAAGGTTTCCAGTCGGCTCGTCGGCAAGAATAACGTCGGCGTGGGATGCCAGCGCCCTGGCTATCGCAATACGCTGCTGCTCCCCTCCGGACAGCATTGAAGGATACCGCTTGAAGTGCTCTTCGCTTAATCCAACTTCCTTAATCTTTTCCGCGGCTATGGCCATCGCCTCCTTGTCGGATACCTTTTTAAGCTGGAGAGGGTACATTACGTTTTCAATAGCCGTTAGCAGGGGGAAAAGATTATATCCTTGATATATAACGGCAACATTGTCGCGACGGTACTTATCCCTGTCAATGTCGGAAGTTTTTCTACCTTCATAGCTGACATCCCCCGCTGTTGGCAGGTCAAGCCCGGCAAGCACCGACAAAAGGGTGGTTTTTCCGCTGCCGGATTTGCCAACTATCGCATACAGCGTACCATGCTCAAACCCATAGTTGATCCCATTTACGGCATATACGGTCTGGTATTTATTCCTATAGGCATAGGTTACGTTGTTTAAGGAAAGCTTCATGTCAATTCTCCTTCTATAATAATTTATATATACATAATTATTTGTGTTCCATGACCTTATGTTCACATAGCTACGAGAAAAGGAACCCATCATAATAAAATACGCTTTAAATCGACTTTAAATACCCTGAATTAATAAAAGCAACAATTATGGCTGTATTTCATGCTTCACTCCTCCTAATCAGTTATAGTCCATGCTGGTTTTTATATTATTCTTATCAATGGGTCTAATAACACACATCAGATCAATAGATCAGCTGATCTGAAATTGCATTATAATAATATCATTTTATTATAAATGACGCAATGGATTTTCTTGTCGAATGCAATGCATATCGCTCTAATCCGCTAATATACAATAGCGCCTAATCATCTTTATTTAAATTCGGCCAAGGGTAGTGTATAATAACAACTATTAACAAAGGAGGAAGCCTTGATGTTGAATAATGCGCAGTCAATTTTATTTGCGGACGTGCCTTCAACAGCCGTGGCGTTTACGCTATTTGGCCATGATGTGAGATGGTATGGCATTCTAATGGCTCTGGGCGTGATCATAGCGGTTATACTTGCGTTTCATGAGGTTAAGCGCAAGAAGATGAATCCGGACACGCCGTTTGATCTTTGCCTGTTTATCATACCCCTCGGGCTAATCGGCGCCCGTCTTTACTATGTTCTGTTTAATTTGGATATTTATCTTGCAGATCCTATATCGATACTTTACCTCTGGGAGGGAGGGCTGGCCATCTACGGAGCCGTTATAGGCGGGCTAGTCGGCCTCCTCATATATTCAAGGGTAAAAAAAGTACGGTTCCTGAAACTTGCCGATCTGGTCGCGCCCGGGCTTGTCCTGGCTCAGGCCATCGGACGCTGGGGCAATTTCTTTAATCAAGAGGCCTATGGACCGCTCGTTACTAACGAAGCCCATATGTGGTTTCCTCTTGCCGTAAGGCTTGATTCGGGTGAAATACATTACGCAACATTTTTCTACGAGTTCGCCTGGTGTTTCATAATCTTTATCGTCCTGTGGTTCTTTATAAGAAAGCGCCAGAAGCACGACGGCGACCTGCTAATGTATTATACAATGCTGTATGGTTTTGGGAGGATGTTTATCGAGGGCTTAAGGCAGGATAGTCTTTGGCTTATAGGAAACGCGGCCAGCGGAGGAATAAGGGTGTCCCAGATGCTCGCGTTTATACTGTTCGCCGCTACGCTTGCTTTTCTCATCGTTCGCGCTGTCAGGGAAAAAAAGATGGGACGCCTTATATGGCCCGCGCCCGAGCGCAGTTTGGCGAGCAATGGTGATGCTCAGACTGCAGAAGATGACGGCGACGATCAAAAAACGGAGGAAAATAAAGAATCGGCTGCGCCTGAAGACGACGCTGAAAAGCCTCTAGATGGTGATGAATAAATTGTTTTTTGGAGAGAACAAATGAGAAACTTAACAATGATGACAGACCTCTATCAGCTTACCATGATGTACGGCTATTATAGATACGGGATGGCTGAAAACGAGGGCATATTCGACCTGTTTTACCGTCAGAACCGAAAAAACAGCGCGTTTGCCGTTATGGCCGGAACCGAATCCGTGATTGATTATATAAACAACCTTAGGTTCACAGAGGACGATATAGCATATCTTAAATCGTTGAATCTGTTTGACGACGGCTTTCTATTACGCCTAAGCAATATGCGCTTTACAGGGGAAATATTTGGAATGCCTGAAGGTACGATAGTTTTCCCCCATGAGCCGCTTATTAGGGTCCGCGCTCCCATGATTGAGGCTCAGCTAATTGAAACGGCTATATTGAATCTGGTCAACCACCAGACCCTGATCGCGACTAAGGCAAACCGCGTGTGCTACGCTGCTAAGGGAGGTTCTGTCCTTGAGTTCGGCCTAAGGCGCGCCCAGGGTCCTGACGCTGGGATATACGGCGCCAGAGCCGCAATCGTTGGAGGATGCACGGCCACAAGCAACGTATTATCAGGCCAGTTGTTCGATATACCGGTAAAGGGAACTCACGCCCACAGCTGGGTTATGAGCTTTAATAACGAGCTTGAGGCATTTCGCGCCTATGCCGATGTTTTTCCCGATTCATGCATGCTCTTGGTGGATACCTATGATACGCTGAAAAGCGGAATGCCAAACGCCATAAAGGTGTTTGACGAGCTGAGCGCGAAGGGTTACGCCCCAGTTGGTATAAGGCTTGATTCCGGCGACCTTGCGTATCTATCCAAGCAGGCCAGGAAAATGCTTGACGATGCCGGATATAAAGACGCCAAAATATTCGCGTCAGGAGATCTGGACGAAACGGTTATATATGACCTAAAGGTACAGGGTGCATGTATTGACGTATGGGGAGTTGGCACAAAGCTTATTACGTCAAATGATTATTCGGCCTTGGGTGGAGTTTATAAGCTTGCCGCGGAAGTGGTGGACGGCAAGATGATACCCAAGATGAAACTTAGCGATAACCCCCAAAAGACCACCCTTCCAGGGTATAAAAAGGTATTCCGCCTCTATGGAAGGCAGAACAAGGCGATGGCCGATCTGATTTCCCTTAACCATGAAACAGTAGACGAGTCAAAGCCTCTCAAGCTTTATCATCCGGAATACAGCTATAAGACGACAATCCTTCGCGATTTTACGGCACGGGAACTGCTGGCGCCCCTGTTTATCGGCGGAAAGCAAGTATATGAGTGCCCTTCTCTGTCACAGATACAGGCCTATGCCGAGTCCGAGATGAATTCGCTATGGGAGGAAAGTAAGCGTCTCCTGAATCCCCATGAGTACAAGGTGGATATTTCGGACGAGCTTTATGACCTGAGGAAGAAGCTGATATGGGAACTGGCCGGAAGGGAATGAATGACCAATTAAAAGGAGAACCATGAAAACCAAAATAACTCAGGCTGTCAAAAAACCCTGGGATTGTCAAGGGCCACAGCCCTTGCCCTTAAATCCTGCTCTGACGGCATGCGCTTCAGAACGGATGAAAACCGTGGGGTTTTCGTTCCTTGCGGGTTTTGCCGCACGAGAGCCCGAAGGGCGAGAGACAAAACCCGCAGCCTCAAAAAAGCGGCTGCGCCGCTTTTTTGACACGCTGATAACCGCCGCTGCCCTTTTGGCGTTCATTTCAGCGGTCCTTCTTCAAAGCGGCTGCCTGTCCGCCAAGCCTAAGCTCAACCCCGAATACACCCCCGTGGCTCCGTCCTCCGTACAGCCACTTGCCACGGAGGGCGTCCCCTCCCCTTCCCCAACCGAAGAACAGCCGCAAAACGATGCCCTTGGCCGTCCGGTTGAGGGTGAGGAGCACTATACCCAATACCTTACCTTCAATGACGTCCAGGTCTATGAGCAGGCCAGTGATACGTTTGTCGACGCATATATAAGCAACAGCTATCCCAAGGCTATCCTCTGTGCCGTTACCATACGCTTTCTCAGCTCCGACGGAGAAGAAGTAGCGTCCGGAAACCTGCGCACCACTGATGGCCAGTATCTGTTAAGGCTTGACCCAGGCGATACCACTGTCTATGCCCAGATAAACACCGATACATCCCTATTAAGCCTTGATTTTAAACTGGAGTATGATGCACAGGTGGGTATAAGGCCCGAAAAGAGCTGACAATTTAGCATTTTGCTGGTGCATTAAGGCGTATGATCGGTTATAATTGTTCGAAACGACTTGTTAATAAGGAGATTTGTATTTATATGAAGAGATTCGTGGCTATTTTGATGACTATTTCAATATTTCTCATCATGGGAACCGGCTGCTTCGGATGCAACGGGTGTTTTGGCTGCGGCGCCAAGGCCAATCCCAGGGTTGCCGTTGTGCTGCCTGAAAGCATAGGCGACGACCTGCTAAAAGAGGCCGAGGAAACCATGAAATCCATGAGCGGACAACATGGGATAGAGTATATCTTTAAAAAGTTTCCAACTCAGGATGAACAAGCTTCCATAATAGATACCCTTGTAGGCTGGCGCGCAAATGCAATAGTCATGTGGCCGGTGGACGCTTCATCGGCGGAGGGAGCCGTAAGCATGATAAACGAGGCGAAAATACCGCTCGTGCTCTGCAACAACAGGATATCCAACGTTACGCCAACCGTTTATGCCGATATGGGTTCAACGGTGGAATCCGCGGGCGAAAAGGCAGCCGCTTACTACAATGATTTTTTCAGTGGAAGCCTTGAAAAGGGCGAGGCCGTATCATATCTTTCCGTTACGAGCGGCGATTCTAACGGATTTAATGATGCGTTTGAAGCTAATTTAAACCCATCAATAGCTATGAAAGAAAGTCTATCAGTTGACGGTACCAGGGACGGGGCAAAAGCGGCAATGAGCAGCTGGCTTTCAAGCAGTGAAAAGACGGCGCGTGAATCCATAAACGCTGTGTTTACTGACAGCGATGAGGCGGCGTTGGGCGTAATGGACGCTATAAAGGAGTATAAAGACGGGAAACAGGGCATAGGACTAATCACCGGCTTCGGCGGCGATGGGATGCAGTTTGAGAACCATAAGCTTTCAAAGGTGACCTGCGCCACGTTTACCAGCGGGACTGGCGCCCTTTCAGCGGCAATACAGTGCGCCGCCGCTATCGTAACGGGTGAAAAGGAGTTTGATGGTCGCACCATTGAGGGGAGCTTTGAAATGGGAAGCGTTACCATGGCCTATAAAAAATAATATGACAAAGGACGAGCTTAGCAAATACATAGATCACACTTGCCTCAAGCCGGATGCTACGCGCGGCATGATCGACTCGGTTTGCCAGGAGGCGACGGAGTATGGGTTTAAATCCGTATGCGTTAACCCCATCTGGATACGCCATGTCGCTGAAAAGCTAGAGGGCGCCCCCGTCCTCCCCTGCTGCGTGGTCGGGTTTCCGTTAGGCGCCGGGCTTACTTCAATTAAAGCCCTTGAAGCTGCCGAGTGCTGTGCGCTCGGAGCTAAGGAAATAGATATGGTGATCAACATCGGGGCAGCAAAGGCACAGGATTGGGAAGGCGTCATGTCGGACGTAGCGGCCGTCGTCACCGCAGTTAGCGGCCGCGCTGTAGTAAAAGCGATAATTGAAGTCCGCCTTCTTACCGACGCTGAAAAAATCAGGGCATGTATATGCGCTAAGGAAGCTGGGGCGGGCTTTGTAAAAACGTCCACCGGATTTTTAGGCGGCGGCGCAACCGTTAGCGACGTGCGCCTTATGCGGTCCGCCGTAGGCGACGCCATTGGTGTGAAGGCTTCGGGAGGTATCCGTTCGTATAATGACGCAATCGCAATGATACAAGCAGGCGCAAATCGTATAGGCTGCAGCGCGTCAATCGCAATAATAAACGGGATTGATCGCCGACATAACGCCGAAACATAGAATATGTCCTGTTAACATGCGGCGCAATGTGTCATTAATGTGGAACATGCGGTATAAAATGATGATACGAGGGTTAATACGCTTGCCAGGTTTTAAAATATGGTTTACAATATAGATCTGGCAGTGGGTTAACTTTAGCCATACTGTTGTTTTTTAACTATATTGTTGAAAAACGGAAATAAAAGGAGGACGTAAAATGCCGGGAATCATAGAAACAGAACTTGGCAAGATCACGATTGCCGAGGACATTGTCGCCACCATTGTGGGATATGCCGCAGGCGAAAACTACGGTATAGTCGGCATGAGCGGCAAAACCGCCACGGACGCCATATTACAGCTAGTCGGCGGGACAAATCTCAAGCGCGGGGTCAAGGTAACATCGTTTGAGAATGGATCGGCGCTTGATATCGACCTCTATGTAACGGTGCTCTATGGGGTTTCATTGCCCGCGGTCGCCAGAAACGCCATAGAAAACGTCCGCTATCGTGTGGAAGATATTACCGGCGTAAAAGTCAACAATGTGAATATCCACATAGAAGCGGTCAGGGTCTGACAAAGCCTGCTAAACGGCCCTGTTAAACATGCCTTATGTCAAAAGCGGGGGTAACTGAGCTATTGCCGTGCCAAGCTCATTGCTTTTGATACGGCGCCATAAAATTTGGCGCAGGCATGTATTCTTTCTTACAGGAGGAAACATAACTTGGATGAGTTGAATATTAGCGGCGCGCTGCTGCGCGAAATGTTTTACACAGGAGCCGCGCTGCTGGAAAAGGAGAAATCCGCCATCGACGCTCTGAATGTTTTTCCCGTACCAGACGGCGACACGGGAACAAACATGTGCATGACCATGCAGAGCGCTGTAAAGGAGCTGAAAGGATGCCAGGGCGACACGGTGAGCGACGTGGCAAGCAGCATCTCCTTAGGCGCGCTCAAAGGAGCGAGAGGCAACTCCGGCGTAATACTTTCACAGCTTTTCCGCGGCTTTGCAAAGGCTGTAAAGGACAAGGATACAATGGATCCCAAGCTTCTCGCCGAAGCCTTAAGGCTGGGAACCGAAGCCGCTTACAAGGCGGTGATGCGCCCCAAGGAAGGCACCATGCTTACAGTGTCGCGCATGATCAGCGACGCTGTTAATAAGGCGTATGCCGAAGGCGCCAGTACCCTAAGGCTGATTGAAACCATGCTCAGCTCAGGCGCCTTATCCCTGGAAATGACTCCGCAACTGCTTCCGGTTTTAAAGGAAGCAGGCGTTGTGGATTCAGGCGGCAAGGGACTTTTAACCATATACCGCGGATTCAAGATGGCTGTCGACGGGGAGTCGGTGGATGACTTTGCAGTCGAGCTTGAGAGCGCAGTTCAGCCCCCGGAAGATGTTCTTACCCTTGACGATGTGGAAGATATCAAATTCGGTTATTGTACGGAATTTTTTATTATTCATCTTAACGATACTTTCACTGAGCTTGATTTGGACAAATTTCGCGATGCGCTGATCGAACTCGGAGACTCGGTTGTAGTTGCCCATGACGTCGGCTATGTCAAGGTACACGTACATTCTGACGCTCCCGGCAGGGTTTTGCAGCTTGCTACCATGTTGGGCGAAATCAACAATGTAAAGATTGAAAATATGCGCGAACAGAACCGCCAGATACAGGAGAACCTGAAGAAAAACGAGAAGGAAACCGCTATGGTGTCTGTCAGCGCTGGTGACGGGATAGGCGATGTGTTTAAGGATCTGGGCGTAACCTCCCTCATTGAGGGCGGTCAAACCATGAATCCCAGCATTGACACAATATTAAAGTCCATACGGAGGGCTAACGCAAGAAATGTATTCGTTCTCCCCAACAATTCCAATATTATTCTTGCGGCACAGCAGGCTGCCAAGCTTTCCGACAGGAATGTGACGGTAATCCCCACAAAGACGATCATGCAGGGCATTTCTGCGGCGATGGCGTTTAACCCCGACAACAGCGCCGAAGAGATAGAACGCGACATGACGGACGCATTTAAAAGCGTTAAATCAGGCTCGGTAACGTATGCTGTACGCACAACGTCGTTTAACGGCACTGGTATAAACGAAGGCGACATTATTGGGCTGATGGACGGGGAAATCGTAACGGTAAACGGCAGCGTGGACGGAACCTCAAGGGAGCTTCTCCGGAAGATGCTCGAAGGGCAGGATGAGGATGCAATCGTAACCATATTTTACGGCAACAATATGGATGAGGATAACGCAAACGCTCTTGTTGCTGAAATGGAGAAGGAATTCCCACACGCGGAGTTTATAGTTCAATATGGAGGCCAACCGCTTTATTACTATTATTTCTCGGTTGAATAAGTAAGTGCTGGAAAATCCTATAACAAGCGTCAAAGGTGTAGGCCCGCGCCGAGCGGAAGCGTTCGGCAAGCTGGGCCTTACCTGTTTATACGACCTGCTTCGTTTCATGCCTAGGGATTATATAGATTGCTCCAGGACAACTCCTGTAAGCGGTATGGTAGACGGCAGCCCATGTTTACTTCACCTTGAAGTAGTTGGAAACGATAAAATAGTGCGCACCAAAACGGGCACCATGCTGCTGGTTGACGCCCGGGATGGCTCAGGCTGCTTAAAGCTATGCCTGTTCAATCAGGCTTACAGATATGGCAAGCTTAATAAGGGAAGCTCCGCCTATTTCTATGGCAAGGCGGATTTAAAACATGGCAGAAGACTTATAAGCCCTATAACGTTCAGTCAAATACCTGGTATAATACCCATTTATCCCACAACGAACGGGCTATCACAAAAGATAATACGTTCTACTGTACGTGCAGCGCTTGATACCGCGGGCCACGTACACGATTCGCTTCCGGTTAGCATAAGGGAGCGCTTTTCAGTTTGTGAACTCGGCTTTGCGCTGAAAAACCTTCATTTTCCGGAGGATTTGGATTCCCTTGAGTCCGCCAGGCGCCGGCTCGTTTTTGAGGACATGCTTGCATATACGTTGATGCTAAACCTTTTCAAAAAATCAACTCGTCAGAATAAAGGAATAAAGTTCGATGTAAATGGGCTGTTTGAATCGTTTTCTAAGTTACTTCCGTTCAATTTAACCAATGCCCAGGTTCGAGTTATGCGTGAAATCGAAGCGGATATGAATACGGAGGCGCCGATGAATAGGCTTTTGCAGGGCGATGTAGGATCTGGGAAAACCGCAATAGCCCTTTACGCCATGTTTATAGCTGTACATAATGGGTATCAGGCCGCGCTTATGGCGCCAACCGAAATACTGGCGCGGCAGCATTACCAATCCCTAAAGAATATATTCGGAGATAAGGCATGCATGCTCGTTGGAAGCCAGCCCCAGTCCCAAAGAAAGCAAATCAGCGCCAAAATTGAAAGAGGAGAGTATACGGCCATAACGGGAACGCATGCTCTGTTTCAGGAAAGCGTCGGGTTTGGTAATCTTGGAGTTGTAATTGCTGATGAGCAGCACAGGTTCGGAGTGGAGCAGCGGGCTGCCATCGGTCATAAAGGTATAGCTCCTGATTATCTTATAATGTCGGCCACGCCAATACCGCGTACCCTGGCGCTTATGATATACGGAAACCTTAATGTATCCATTGTCAATGAACTGCCGCCTGGCAGGAAGCCTATTGATACCCGTTTTGTCCCTGAGGGAAGGCGCGAGGCTATGTACCGTTTCATTGAGGATCGCCTTAGGCGGGGAGAGCAGGCGTATGTGGTATGCCCGTCAATAGATCCCATCGAAGGCATGGACAATATCCGATCCGCCACTGAGGTCTTCTCTGAATTATCTGATAAACTTTCTGTACGAACCGCGCTTTTGCATGGACGCATGAAGTCAAAAGATAAGGATGAGGTTGTAGAGCGTTTCCGGAAGGGGGAAATAGAGCTTATCGTATCAACCACGGTTATAGAGGTAGGTGTCGACGTCCCAAACGCTACAATAATGGTCATAGAAAACGCGGATAGATTTGGGCTTGCGCAGCTGCATCAGCTTCGCGGCAGGGTTGGAAGGGGAGGACAAGCTTCCTTCTGTTTTCTTTTGACACAAAGCAATGGCGGGAATACTAAGGAAAGGCTTTCTGTGCTCCAAAAATCAAACGATGGATTTGAGATAGCTAGAAAGGATCTTGAGCTGCGGGGTCCAGGGGAGTTCCTGGGAACCCGCCAGCACGGAATGGACGAATTTGCAGCAACAGGCCTTGCAAGCGATATGAGCATATTGGAGGATGCGGTTGTCGCCTCTGATATGATAATGTCTGACAAAGCTTTACAAATAGCCTGCGGGGATATAATAACACGCTCAAATAAAATATTATCTAAAAAATTAAAGGAAATAGCGTTAAACTGATTTAAGCATAACATACTATAGTAATAAAGATGCTATACAAATACCTTTGATTTAAAATTTGTAAAAATAATTATATATTTCCTGTCATATTATCATCTTTACAGGACAAATTAGTACTGTCGTGACGAAGCAAATCGATTGCGGCTTGCAACACCAACAAAGCCACGATCAACTGCTACGGCACGTTTAAATAAGAACTACCTAAGGAGGTGAAAAAGATGGCACGTAATAACGTTATAGTTCCTGAGGCTAAGCAGGCAATGGATTCTTTCAAGATGGAAGTTGCCAATTCCCTCAACGTAAACCTGAAGCAGGGTTACAACGGAGACCTCACCGCCCGTGAAGCTGGATCCATCGGTGGTGAAATGGTTAAACGCATGATTGCTTACGCTGAAAGCAACATGCCTAAGTAACAACTTAGTTTAAAAGGGTTTAGGTGAAGCGGCGAGGATTCTACAAGCAGATTGACGCAATTCCGCCCGCTCCATTGAACTGGGAGGCCTTAAAGCATCAAGCGATTGAAATCGTATATGCGCCGCTTTTACCTAATGGTTTGCATAATAAATTTGCGGCAAGAAGGAGGTGAAAAAGATGTCAAGAAGCAACAATAACAACAACCGTGAAATGAAGTCCAGGCTCCATAACTTCAAAACCGAGGTGGCTAATTCATTGAACGTTAACCTGAAGCAGGGTTATAATGGCGATATTACTTCGCGCGAAGCCGGTTCAATCGGCGGCGAGATGGTTAAGCGCATGATTGCTTACGCTGAGCAGCACATGAACAATGGCGGCAGCAACATGAACGGCGGCAACATGATGAAATAATTTCCCTGATAATAGAACGGTATACCAGCGGGGCGCCTATTGTAGGCGCCCCGCCCATCGTGTGAAAAAAGTGGCGCAGCCGCTTTTTTGAGGTTACGGGCCTTACCTCTCGCCCTTTGGGCTCCTGGGCGGCAAAACCCGCAAAACCGCCATAGGCGATTCGCTTCGTACTGTACAGCACGAAGTGAATTTAAGCCACAAAAGCCAGCCTCCGGTTGCAAACAGCTATTGGACAGGCCTTTGCTCCCGAGGTATCAAAAGACCGGCGCACATGTCGCCGGCTTTTGATGGATTATACTTTTCGAGGATATACCAAAGTTATCCTATCTGATTTTTAGTGGATTGTAAAATTGGAGTGATGTTCCCAGGCCTATACTATCCCCTGTGCATTTTTGGAGTTCTTGGAACCTTTTTGGCACAAAAGGTTCTTGCCGGCGGCAATACCCACTAAAGAACGAAAACCTCACGGTTTTCATCCGGCTCTTACGAGCATGTCGTCAGAGCTGGATGAAAAGCCAAGGGCTGCGGCCCTTGACAATCCCAGGGTTTTTTGACAGTTTGAGCGGGACTCCTATTATAGGAGCCCCGCCCATCTTTATAATCAATAATGGGCAATAGCTTATCCCTGCATTTGGGTTTCAATATACAAAATACCCGCGTTACTTAATAATTAACTGATTATTTAGAAAAACGTAAGCAATATCAATGGATTTATTTAGTTTTTTTTGATAATCTAAATACAAATATAGAAGGAGTGAATACATGGCCTCACGCATAATGGTCGTAGACGACGAACATGAGATTGCAGACCTCATTGAAGTTTATTTAAACAACGAGGGTTTCATGGTATATAAATTTTATTGCTCCAGGGACGCTCTCGACTGCGCCGCAAAAACCGAACTGGATCTTGCCATTTTGGACGTCATGATGCCTGATATTGACGGCTTTACGGTGTGCCGTATTATACGCGAATCGCGCACTTATCCCATAATAATGCTGACTGCTAAAGAGCAGGAAATAGATAAGATTACCGGATTGACTCTCGGAGCGGACGACTATGTGACCAAACCCTTCAGACCGCTGGAACTTATAGCCAGGGTAAAGGCACAGCTGCGCCGGTATAAAAGATATAATCAGGGTCAGGCAGAGAGGGAGTCGATAATAACTTATTCCGGCCTTATGCTGGATAAGGACAGTCATGAATGTACGCTTAATGAAATCCCACTGTGTCTTACCCCCACGGAGTTTTCAATACTCTGGTTTCTTTGCGAGAACAAAGGGCGCGTTGTAAGCTCTGAAGAATTGTTCCATGCGGTTTGGGAGGAAAAGTATTACACCAATAACAATACGGTTATGGTACATATAAGGCATCTGCGCGAAAAGCTGCAGGATTCGGCGGAAAACCCTAAATATATAAAAACCGTATGGGGAGTAGGCTATAAAATTGGATAATTCCTTTGCAAAAGCATATAGAAACAAGGTATTTCATACTCATATAATAGTTACTGCTATCATATTAGTGGTAGTATTATTTCTGTATCTATTTTTTGATTTTGTTGCGAATGGATTTATCGCCAGCCTTTTGGACATGCTCTTTGGAAGGTCCTCTACAATAACCTCATTTATAACCAACAGGTATATATTCATTCCATTTTTGACGGTGTTGTCGGTGTTTATCGGCTGGGTAGCGGTCGAGGGAAGGGCCTTGCGTAAATTATCCGCCGCAATTGGCGATATGAAGGACTTTTTCAAGAATGACAGCGAACACCTTATCCTAGATAAGGACTTTCAAGAAATTGCCGTTGAGCTTAATTCCTTTAAGCTCAACAGCATTAAAAACGAGCAGCGAGCTCAGATGGAAACCCAGAGGAAGAACGACCTTATCACCTACCTTGCCCATGATATCAAAACTCCGCTGACATCCGTTATAGGCTATCTCAGCCTTTTGGATGAGGCTAAGGAGCTGCCCGCAATGCAAAGGCAAAAATACATTAAAATCACGCTTGACAAGGCATACCGGCTTGAGACACTTGTAAACGAATTTTTTGATATAACCCGATTTAATCTGTCAACCATACCCTTGGAAAAAGAGGTCATCGATCTCAAGCTGATGCTCATGCAGATGGCCGATGAGTTTTACCCAACTCTTGCCCCAAGCGGCAAATCTGCGCTGATAAACGTGCCCGACGGGCTGTCAGTCTATGCGGACTCGGATAAGCTCGCGCGCGTATTTAACAATATACTTAAAAACGCCGTCACTTACAGCGCGCCAAACTCTGTAATAGAAATCGCCGCAAGGTCAGAGATTGGAGCTGTTGAGATCGCATTTAAGAATACGGGCGTAAGAATACCCGAAGAAAGGCTGAGGGCCATATTTGAAAAGTTCTATCGTCTGGACGCATCTAGATCCTCGAATACAGGCGGCGCGGGCCTGGGACTAGCCATTGCGAAGGAAATAGTTGAGGCGCATGGAGGCATTATAAACGCCTCAAGCTGCGAAGAGTATACGGTGTTTACTGTAACGCTCCCAATACTTTAAATGGTTTTGAATGCAGGCTATATAATTTCATTGATGTGATAAACATTTGCAGGGGAAGGATCATAATTCGGTCTTAGCAGTTTAATGGTCTAAGCTCTGGCTGGGAAAGCGAGAACTAAAATGAGGGATTTGTATATAATTCAGCGGAAGGAATTGCGGCATGCGGCAGAGGGACTTAAACGGCATTTTTGATGTTTTAGGTGTTTCATCCGATTACTTTGCGCCATATGTTCAAAATGCCGTACAACTTAAGATTATTTTAATAATTCGTCCTATTTGTACTGTGGGGGATTTTTGAACTGAATTAACCAATAATTCCTCATACCCTTTTTGATAAAACTTTTCGACAAAGTGAACCAATGCACCTGGCGAACCAAACTCGACCAAAGGATGGCGCTCCATCAATTCTAAAATAGGTGTGACCGCTTCAATGCCGATATTATTTTCTTCTAATTCATCAACCGCTTCGTGCATAGCGACCTCAAATTCCGGGTCGTCTATATCATCACAGCTTCTCAAATAATCCTCTATTTTCGTCAGATACTTGTTCATTTACTTGTTATCCTCCGCAGTATATAAATACTATTTACTCTATCGCCCTCGCCTAAGTCATAACAGGCACAGGGCGGTTTTTCATTCTAAACCGAAAGGAGGCCAGCGTTTGGCAATTTACCATCTCAGCATTAAAATCATCTCTCGCGGCAAAGGCAAGTCGGCGGTTGCCGCCGCCGCTTATCGGAGCGGCGAAAAAATCGTCAATGCCTACGATGGTATCACTCACGATTATACCAGAAAATCGGGCGTTGTACATACAGAAATGTTGTTGCCCGACCACGTCCCCGCCGAGTACGCAGACCGAGCCGTTTTGTGGAACGCCGTTGAGAAATCCGAGCGATACAAAACCGCACAGCTTGCGCGGGAGATTGAACTGGCCTTGCCTGTTGAACTCACAAGGGAGCAGAATATTTCCCTTGTCTGCAAGTATGTGAATCAGCATTTTGTGTCGGCGGGAATGTGTGCGGACATTGCTATACACGACAAAGAGGACGGAAACCCTCACGCCCATATCATGCTCACCATGCGGCCCATTGAAAAAGACGGAAAGTGGGGGCAGAAATCCCGCACCGAGAACGGCATAAAAATCCCCACCGTTGACTGGAACGAGCAGACCCGCGCCGAGGACTGGCGGCAAGGTTGGGCTGATATTTGCAATCATTTTTTGGAGAAGAACAACCACACCGAGCGCATCAACCACCGCAGCTATGAGCGGCAAGGCATAGACCAAATCCCCACCATCCATTTGGGCGTTGCCGCTTCACAGATGGAGAAAAAGGGAATCCGTACCGAGCGCGGGGACATCAACCGAGAAATCGAAGTCAGCAATCAGAAGCTACGCCAGTTAAAGGCGCGGATTGCCAAGCTGCAAAACTGGCTGAAAGAGGAACAGGAAAACACAGCACCGCCCACCCTTGCCGACATCATCACAAGTGTACTTTCCCGGCGGGAGCAGACCGGGCAGCGGAGCAGATACGGCACGATTCACAACCTAAAAGCGGCGGCTGAAATTGTCAATTTCCTTACCGCCAACAAGATAACCGATATGGCGGGGCTGGCTGAAAAATTATCGACCATGACCGACAAGCAGTTTGACATTCGGGACGAACTGAAAAAGGTTGAACGCAGGATAAAAACCCTTGACGAGCATATCAGTCACAGCGGCAATTTCAAAGGCTATCGCAAGGAAAAGGCGCAGTATGAAAAGTTGGATTCAGAGTATCGGGCAATCAAAAAAGCGGGCGGCTTTGGAGCGGAGCGCAAAGCGAAAAAGGCTCTTGAAGCCGCCAACCACTACTACGAAACCCACCGCATGGAAATCACCCTTTACGAAGCCGCAGAGCGGTATTTGCGGGGCGTTTTGGGAGAGCGGTTTGACCCGAAGAAATCGCCGCCCATTACCAAGTGGCAAGCGGAGTTAAAACAGAAAAAAGCCGACTTGCACCGTTTAGACCGGGAATATGGCGAACTGAGAACCGAGGTTGCCGCCGTTGAGAAAATCAAGCGCAGTGTGAATGACATTTTGCGTGAAGAAGTACGGACACCACAGCGTAACCGGGGGCGGGATATGGAATTGTAAACACAGGCGGCGGGATGGTTCTCTATCTATCCCGCCGTGTAGGTTTTTTCTTCAACATGCTATCTACTATTCAAATTTCAATTGAAGTGAATCGCAAATTGGTACATAGCCTATTTTTTGATAAATGCTGTTAGATGTAGGATTAGCTAAGTCAGTGTATAAAACACACTTAGTGAACCCTTTATCCAATGCACGTTGGCTGAGATGTGCCGCAATTGAAGAAGCATATCCTTTTCTTCGTTCATAGGGCGGAGTGTATACAAATGCCACTCCAATAGCTGTTTGCATTTCTCTCGTATATCCCGCCATAGAAACGGGAACCCCATTGTTTTCTAATACATATAGTTTTTTAGCGGCAATTCGATTTAGATAGTGTTCCGCATTTTGCGGGATGGACATTTCTGTCCTTCCATATATATTTGCCGCATAAAACGCCTCTGCCCAGTAAGGAAAGAAGTGCATGTCCTTTTCATCCAACAGGCGAACATTACCAAATCGCGGAATCTCCGGATTCACTGCCGTAAGTTCATATATACGTTGACTCATGGCAGTTTTGTAGGTTAGTCCTTTGCGCAAAGTGTATTCATTTGCGAAATATTCCGCCAAAGTTTTTTCGGTCATTACACCTGGAATCTCATAATTTTTCAGTTCGTCTATCAAGCAGTCTATAGCTTCGGGATTTATTTCATTGTCTGTGGCATAAAGCGTAATATTGTGCGGCGGTGTCATTATTGCGGTGAGCCTTATACCCGCAGCATCTGAAACAGTTGCCATGAGCCAGTTCGCAGGGTCACGCCAATCTGATTTGTCTTTGCCCTCATGCCCGATTATGATGTTGCCGAGCGGGATCATATTCTGCGCTTCATGGCGCATCAGCACATCATAGGTATCATTGTAAAACTCATGTATATCCGCATACAGCTTAAATTTCATTGTAAATACCACCCTTCAGCTTGCGATAAACCAAACCATTCATTGTTCACCATATCTCCCGAAGCCACATAAAAACATATACTTATTTTACCACAGCTACCTGTTCAAAACAATGAAAACTTCTCCACCCGCGCCGTCTATCCAGACGGTAAAGGGACGGGTAGTATTTTTCTGCCGCAGGCGCAACACAGAAAAAATCTCCACCCTTAAACCCTTGACAGTTTGGATTTTTGCCGTTTCCACTACGCCGCCGAAAGCGGGGAACAGGATTTTACAATCCCGCTCCCCGCTTTTGTCTGCTTCATTATACGGCAAAACCGTCTTTGCTCCCCTTGTGGTAATCGTTAGCTTTGCGGGACTACGCGCCCCGCACCCCCGACCTCAAGCAAAGAACAGAAAAATATCATTTCACCCCTTGACAAATGCGCTTTCTGCATTAACAATGTTTTCTAGATAATTGGGTACAATAAAACACAGGAACCTGTTTAACGCGTGAAAGGAGTTTTTGAATGAACAAACCAAAGATAGCTATCCTGTTTGGAGGGTGTTCTGAGGAATATGATATTTCCCTGCAGTCCGCCGCATCGGTAATACGGAATATAGACGGCAATAAATACGATATAATAAATATTGGCATATCCAGGCATGGCGTCTGGCATAGATACTACGGGCCGGCTGATCTTATTGAAAGCGGCGCATGGGAGAGCTATTATAAATGCCCTGTCGCGTTCATATCGCCAAGCAGGGACGTTCACGGCATAGTAGAGTTCACATCGATGGGTACTTGCTGTGAGCGAATTGACGCCGCGTTTCCGGTTCTTCACGGAATAAATGGAGAGGACGGGACTGTTCAGGGCCTGCTGGAGATGGCGGGAATACCTGTAATAGGCTGCGGGATGTTATCCTCCGCAATATGTATGGATAAGGATGTGGCCCACTCCCTTGTCAAATCCGCCGGCGTCAGCACCACGCCCTCTATAGTTGTGCGAAAGAACGACGATATGCATGATATCGTCCTGAAAGCGTCTAAGCTCATATATCCGCTGTTTGTAAAGCCGGCCAGGTCTGGATCTTCGATAGGCATATGCAAGGTTGAACGCGAGACCGGCCTTGCATCCGCTGTATCCAGCGCGTTTGAGCATGATACCAAGGTTGTAATAGAGCAGGCCGTAAATGGGGTTGAGGTGGGCTGCGCCGTGCTTGGCGGCTGCTCTGAACCGATAACCGGAGCTGTCGATGAAATAGATCTGATAAGCGGCTTTCTGGATTACGAGGAGAAATACGGAGCGAGAACAGCCACCATCAGGGTTCCCGCGCGTATTTCCGAAAGCCTTGAAGAAAGGATTAAGCAGACGGCCAAGCTTATATACCGCACGCTTGAATGCAGCGGCTTTGCGCGAGTAGATATGTTTTTGGCTGAAGACGGGGAAATAGTGTTTAACGAAGTTAACACCATACCTGGCCTTACATGTAAAAGCCGCTATGCAAGGATGCTTGAGGCGGCTGGAATAAGCTTTAAAACGTTTATAAACATATTATTGGATGGGTGGTATAAAAATGAAAGATATAGTTATGGACCAGAGGTCTGTATACAAAGGTAACCTGATACTTGTCAACAGGGATAACCCCATACGCGAAAGGCTTGCCGAATCCGATCTCGTCCCTGTAAGCCAAAATGATCAAGGCATACTGCTATGCTGTTCAGCGCAGCGCATGCTCCAAAAGCTTATCTCGGCGCTAGGCGCGCACGATATGATCGTGCCGGTAAGCGGCTACCGCAGCGCTGAGGAGCAGCGTGATATATTTGAAAGCTCCATGCGGGAAAATGGCGCGGAATTTACAAACGCTTATGTAGCGCCTGTCAACGCTAGCGAGCATCAGACGGGGCTTGCTATTGACCTTGGAGAAAACATGCCTGATATTGACTTTATACGCCCCAGCTTTCCATATCACGGCATTTGTCAGAAATTCAGACAGTCCGCCCCATTCTTTGGCTTTGTAGAGCGTTATTCAGAGGATAAAACGTCAATAACCGGCATTGCGCATGAGCCCTGGCATTTTCGTTATGTCGGCGTCCCTCACTCGCTTATTATGGCCCGTTTCAACATGGCTTTAGAGGAGTATATTGATTACCTGCGGCAGTTTACGTACGATTCGGGACCTCTCGTTGAGGAAATGGGAGACAAAATCATTAAGATATATTACGCTTCCCTTGACGGTCATGCATCAAAGGCATTATCAATACCCGCCGATAGGCCCGCATATATTTCCGGCAACAATAATGACGGCCTTATAATTACGGTATGGGACAATGCTGATTAGCCTGGTATTCAACTGCGTGTATACTATACAACATTAAAGTTTTGAATCAATACAGAACCAACGATAGCTAAAGAGGTGCTACATGGCCAGAAAAAGAATAACACAGATATTTCCCTTCCTGCTGCCGCTAAGGGTTAAGCAGCGCAAGCTGTTCTTTTATCTTAAGATGCGGTTTGATAGAAACAGGTATTCAAAGATAATACAAAATGAACGGCTTCCATATGAAGTGTTTCACGCCAGCTTTTCAATGATAAACGAAGAGAGCGGACACGATATACAGTATCAGTACAACAAGGTACATAACCTGAAGCTGGCCGCCGCAACAATGAACGGCCTGCTTATCAAGCCGTCGGAAACGTTCTCGTTTTGGATGCGCGCGCGCTTTGCGGATAAAAAAATCCCATATAAGGACGGCCTTACCCTGGTGTATGGAAAGGTTATCGGCCAGTATGGCGGCGGCCTATGCCAGCTTAGCGACCTGATATACTGGATGTTTCTCCATACCCCGCTTGAGATAGTCGAAAGGCATCCGCATACCATAAGAAGCTTTCCTGCGTCTGGCATCCCTCAGGGCGCGGAAGCTACCATAAGCGAGGGATGGCTTGACCTGAAAGCCAAAAACCGCACCTCAAGATTGTATCAGCTGGTATTTGAGTTTACCGAGGACTCGATAAATGGATTTATTCTGTCAGATAGTCCAGCTGAATGCCGTTTTGAGGTTGAGGCTAGGGATGTTGTGTATATCCGAAGGAAGGACAGCATGTTTGAACAGGCGAACGTTTATAGAAAATATCTGGATGCCGAAACCGGAACCGTGGTAAGCGAGGATTTTCTATATACCGACCGCTGCGAAATTGACTTCAATCCTCCTGAAGGCGCGGAAATTGTTGAGAGTGACGATTAATTATTGAATGTTAAATATGGGCTGGGGGCGCCTCCAGCCCATATTTAACAGAAGTTATTTCTTTATCCTGAAATAACTTGCAGCAGCATGTCATAATAATATATGCCACAGCAACCTTCAAATATCTATTGCTTTACATCATTAGCAACTATATAATTTGTATGCTGGCCTTGAATTTTGCTTGACCAGCGCTCACATATAATCACTGCCTGCGGGAGCGCGTGGATGATGACGCGCCCGAGCTTGCCGCGGTCTTGAACTGGTCAACAAAAGCCGACCATAATGCTATTTTAACGGAGGAGGTTCATTTATTATGGATTTCACGCTGTCCAAGGAGCACGAAATGCTTCGCGACATGTACCGTAAATTCACTGAGAATGAGGTAAAGCCTCTCGCCGAGGATATCGACGAGCAGGAGCGTTTTCCGGTGGAAACGGTAAAGAAACTGGCCCGTTACGGATTTATGGGCATTCCATTCCCAAAGGAATATGGCGGCGCCGGCGGAGATATGCTTGCATATGTGATGGCCGTTGAAGAGCTTTCAAAGGCCTGCGGTACGACTGGCGTTATCGTTTCAGCCCATACTTCCCTATGCTGCGCCCCCATATACGAAAATGGTACGGAAGCGCAAAAGCGCAAATACCTGCCAAAACTGCTTTCTGGGGAACATCTGGGCGCGTTTGCCCTTACGGAACCTGGCGCGGGCACGGACGCGGCCGGCCAGCAGACCAGGGCAGAGCTTCAGGGGGACAACTATATTCTCAATGGCACTAAAATATTTATAACGAACGCCGGCTATGCCGACATTTATATTGTTATGGCAATGACCGACAAGTCTCAGGGAACCCGCGGCATATCCGCATTTATAATTGAAAAGGACTTTCCCGGCTTCTCCGTTGGAAAGAAGGAGCGAAAAATGGGGATACGGGGTTCGTCAACCTGTGAGCTGATCATGCAAAACTGTATCGTCCCAAAGGAAAACCTGCTTGGAAGGGAAGGAAAGGGATTTGCTCTTGCCATGAAAACACTCGACGGCGGGCGCATAGGCATTGCCGCCCAGGCGCTGGGCATAGGTGAAGGCGCCATAGAGGAAACGATAAAATATGTTCGCGAGCGTAAACAGTTCGGCAAGCGCATCTCACAGATGCAGAACACCCAGTTCCAGCTGGCGGATATGCATACGCGCATGGAAGCGGCCAAGTATCTGGTTTACAGCGCCGCAATGAAAAAGGAAAGCGGCGCCAAGTACTCAATGGACGCGGCAATGGCAAAGCTGTTCGCGGCCGAAGCTGCGAGCGACGTCACCCGAAGGGCTGTACAGCTCTTTGGAGGATATGGCTATACTCGCGAGTACCCTGTTGAGCGCATGATGCGCGACGCGAAGATCACCGAGATATATGAAGGCACCAGTGAGGTACAGCGCATGGTAATCTCGGCGGGCCTTAACGTCAACTGAGGAGGGACTAGTAATGAAAATCGTAGTATGCATGAAGCAAGTTCCCGATACAACGGAGGTCAAACTGGACCCCAAGACAGGGACTTTAATACGCGAAGGGGTTCCAAGCATAATAAACCCCGATGATAAGGCTGGACTTGAGGCTGCCCTCACCATACGTGAAAAGGTGGGGGGAACCGTATCGGTTGTGTCGATGGGCCCTCCGCAAGCCGACGCGGCGCTTAGAGAGGCGCTTGCCATGGGCGCTGACGAGGCCTATCTTATAACGGACAGGGCGTTTGGCGGAGCCGACACCTGGGCAACTTCATCCACCATTGCCGCGGCGCTAAAGAGGATTGGATACGACGTGATTATCACCGGAAGGCAGGCGATAGACGGAGATACAGCCCAGGTTGGGCCTCAGATAGCCGAGCATCTTGGTCTGCCTCAGGTAAGCTATGTCGAATCAATCGAATCGGTTGACGATGAAAAGATGGTCGTCAAGCGCCAGTTTGAAGACAGGTACCATTTGATAGAGGTAAAGCTCCCCTGCCTCATTACGGCTTTAAGCGAGCTTGCCGCTCCGCGGTATATGAGCGTTGCAGGCATATTTGACGCCTACCGCGAAAAGCAGGTGAATATTCTTACCCTGAAGGAGCTTGAGGACGTACTGGATACCTCCAATATAGGACTTGCGGGTTCTCCAACCAGAGTTAAGCAGAGCTTCACCAAACAGCCCAAGGGCAAGGGCGAAAAGTACGAGCTTGGCGCCGACGAAGCGGTCGAGCTTATAATTAAAACGCTGGCCGACAAGTACATCATATAATGCGGAGGTAAATGGATATGAGTAAAAACATATTTGTCTTTGCTGAACAGCGTGACGGTAAGCTTCAAAAGGTATCGCTTGAGCTTATCGGCAAGGCTCGCGAGCTGATAACGGCGCCTGACCAAAAGGTCGCCGCGGTTCTAATAGGATACGATATTAGGGAAGCTGCCTCCAACCTGATCGCTTTTGGCGCCGACGAAGTAATTATAGCTGAGAACCCGGCTTTTGCCGAATATATGACTGAGCCTTACGCAAAGGCTATGAGCGAAATTATCTCCCAGCGCAGGCCGGAAATAGTGCTGTATGGCGCTACTTCAATAGGACGCGACCTGGCGCCGAGGGTGTCCGCAAGAATACATACGGGGCTTACGGCGGACTGCACAAAGCTTGAGATTGATGAAGAAACCGGTCTGTTGCTCATGACGCGTCCAGCGTTTGGCGGCAATATAATGGCCACTATAGTGTGTGCACAACACCGTCCACAGATGGCTACCGTGCGTCCCGGCGTAATGAAGGCTCAGGCTAGGGATGAAGCGCGCCATGGCATAATAACAGAGTTCCCCATTGATTTCGAACAATCCGATATGAATGTCCGCATATTGGAGGTCGTTAAAGGGGAAAAACGAAGCGTGGATATCACTGAGGCCAAGATACTTGTATCTGGCGGCAGAGGAATAGGAAAGCCTGAGAAATTTGAAATGCTTCATGAGCTTGCGGACGCACTCGGCGGTGAAACATCCTCTTCTCGCGCAAACGTAGACGCCGGCTGGATTGACCGTGACAGGCAGGTAGGGCAAACCGGCAAAACCGTCCATCCCAAGCTGTATATCGCCTGCGGGATCTCAGGCGCAATACAGCATATTGCCGGCATGGAGGAATCGGATTTTATAATCGCTATCAATAAGGACAGCGGCGCCCCGATATTCGACGTTGCGGATCTTGGCATCGTGGGCGACTTGAACGTGATTGTTCCTAAGCTGACTGAGGCGCTTAAAAAGTTTAAGGCTGAAAAGGTACTGTAGCAGTTTGTTCAGGGCTAAATGTGTCAAAAAAGCGGCTACGGGTTTAGTCTCCCGTCCCCTTCCGGCTCCTGTGCGGCAAAACCCGCAAGGAACGAAAACCTCGCGGTTTTCATCCGGCTCTGACGCGCATGCCGTCAGAGCCGGATTTAAAGTCAATGCTGCGGCCCCTGACAATCCCGAAGTTCTTTGACAGCCTGTAAGGAACGTCCGTCGTTCCTCTTTATAATCCTATTGTGCGGTGTGTTTTTTAAACCCAATCAATTTTTGTACATTAATGTCTTCGCGGCGCGTCAAAGTCCAGCAAATATATGGCATTATCATACGTCCCATGATATAATCGCTTTATAGATTAAATGATTGGAGAAGGGAATATGGAATTTAGGATAATATCATTACCGTCGTTTAAAGCCGCCTCCTCAGGGTTGGACAAAAATTTTGATTTTTCTCCAACTGGCATTTTAGGGAAGTTCAATACATATTTTTCCGCTATTAAGCCCTTGGAGAGGGATAGCTTTAGGCCGCGTGATTTTCTATATTACGATGAGAAGAATCAGGGTCTGGTCTGGATTTGGGCATTGAGCGAGGGCATGGATGATGGCGGAAATGAAATACTTGATTTTAAAGGAGGCTATTATTTAACATACATCTATAAGGATGGAGATGAGGAAGCCAATCAAAGATTATATGGAGAAGCCATAAAATATATTGAGGAGTCTGAGGTTTTGGAGCTTGACGTCCGTCCGGATCATTATTCCATGGGCCACATCATCACCCCGCCTGAAATCATACAAGCGCAGGGCTGGGCGCAGATGGAAGCCTTTATTCCGGTAAAGTTACGAAAATAGTAGTTGTTCACTCTTATTTAATGCCTGTATGCACCTGTGGGATAAGGCGCGTTGCGGGCATTTGCTTTAAATATTTTAAGCATTGTACAAAAAAATGCCCGACGAACACTTGACTTGCAAATAGATTTGGTTATTAGGGCGGTTTTTGTTACGGTGGCTATTAATCGTCCTCCATCCTGTCCCTCGGAGGAAGCCTGAGGTTGTGCCACAGATTATATTTGTGCGTATCGGCTATTGAATTCATCAGTCTGTCCTCGGCGTCGGGCACTATTCCGCATAAATATGAAAGAACGGACTTCATCTCCTCCCTTTTGGTCTTGCCCGCGACAGGACAGTTGGGCTTTAACACCGGAAGCTCAAGGCGGTTGGCAACTCCCATGGCGTATTTTTCCGGAAGAAATACCAAAGGACGAATCAATGTTACGCCTTTACGGCTTAGATAGGTCACTGGACCAAACGTATTAAGCCTGCTCTCATAAAGAAGGCTTAAAAAGAACGTTTCCAATACATCCTCCCTGTTGTGCCCAAGCGCCACTAGCCTGCATCCGCGCGCCAGCGCCGCGTTGTTCAGCGCTCCCCGTCTAAGCTTGGCGCACATCGCGCAGGGATTGCTCTCCTTTCGTATATTGAAGACTACTTCGCCAATATCAGTTTTGATTACATCGAACGGCACCCCTATGCTTTGCGCAAATTCGCTTACCTTTGCCGTATCCTGCTCTACAAGGCCCAGATCAAGCATAACGCCGCACACCTCATAGCTGCGCCTGCAAAACCTCTGGTAGAGTTTTAAGCCATACATAAGAAGCAGGCTATCCTTTCCTCCGGATACCCCGACGCATATCCTATCCCCATCCTGTATCATGTTATACCGCTCGTCAGCGCGTCGTATGCAGCCCAAAACCCGTTTCATTCAAAACTCCAGCCCTTTTTGCAGAAATTAACCGCAAATAATCGTACGGATAAGATTATACGATATAATGGCCATGTTGTACAGCCCTTTATACATATAAAAGGGCTCACATCTAAAACGGTCCTGTACCCTCCGTTGTATGCCAATGCTTATGCGATAATAGCATTCGGCAAAGATATGCAATGCTGTTCAAGCTTAATATATAAGCTGCGTCACCCTCTTTAATGGATAAAATACTTCCCTTTTTTGTAGCATTGGATAAATGGCCGTCCAAGGTATTCCCTGGACGGCCATATCTCATACTAACAGGCAACCCAATTTATTTCAATGAGTCAAGAAACGCCTTAATTCTGCGTACAGCTTCCTTTATGTCGTTTATATCCGTGGCATAGCAACACCTGATATAGCCCTCTCCGCTGGGCCCAAACGCGGTACCGGGCACAGCGCAGACGTTTGAATATGCCAAAAGCCTGTCGCAGAACTCCTCGGAACACAACCCGCTGACCGATATTGAGGGGAACACATAGAATGCGCCTTCAGGCTCGTTGCAGGTCATGCCAAGTTCATTAAAGGAGTCGATTATATAACGGCGGCGCTTGTCATACTCGTTGGTCATATAGCGCATGTCCGCCCAGTCGGTTTCAAAGCCCTGCCTGAGAGCGGCGATGCCCGCATACTGCGCCGGCGTAGGCGCGCTCAGCATCGTAAGCTGATGTATCTTCGTCATCGCGGCGATTATCTCCCTGGGAGCCGCCGCATAGCCTAGGCGCCAGCCGGTCATGGAAAACGCCTTTGAAAAACCATTAAGCACCACGGTGCGCTCGCGCATGCCTGGCAGGGATGCGATTGAAACGTGGCGCTTCCCGCCATAGGTCAGCTCTGAATATATTTCATCGGCCAGCACCAATATGTCGGTGCCGCGCAGAATATCAGCTATCGGGACCAGATCTTCATATTCCATTATCCCACCCGTAGGATTGTTGGGGAACGGAAGAATCAGCGCCTTGGTCCTCGGCGTAATAGCAGCCTTAAGCGCATCCGGAGTGATCTTAAACTTTGTGTCAGCGGTAGTAACCAGCGGAACCGCCGTTGCGCCCGCGAACGTTACGCCCGGTATATAGGCTACATAGGTGGGTTCGGGAACTATCACCTCGTCGCCCGGCGCTATCAATGCGCGTATAGCTAGATCAATGGCCTGGCTTGCGCCCACGGTGATCAGGATTTCGGATATATCGTACTTCAGGTTAACGCGCTCATCCAAGTAACGGGAAATGAGTTCGCGCAGTTCAGGCATTCCTGAATTTGAGGAATATGGTATGCGTCCCTTTGAAAGCCTCTCCAGGGCTTCCCTTCTAATTGCCTCGGGCGTGGGGAAATCGGGCTCGCCAACTCCCAGGCTGATCGTTTCATCGTTAAGCAGGTCGAAATACTTTCTTATGCCCGAAGGGGGGACGTCCTGAACGCTCTTTACGATGAGTTTTGAATAATCCATTTTGGAAGAAACCACCTTTCGTTTATTATGCGTTTTTCAACGGCCGACGGTATCCGCCAAGTTTTTGCGTAATTAAAGCATAGCCAAGAGCCATGCTTTAAACGCTTAGGGGAGTTTCAGCTCTCGTCACTGTGGCTTTGGCAGCCTTGGATCCCCCGTCCCGACCTTGATCTTACCCCTCACAGGGTTGTAATTGTCGGTGTACAACTTTTCGGTTTCCACCAGTTCACCGTCTTTATACTTATACCTATATGCGGTTGCGCGGTATCCGTCCCTGGCCGTTATATCGGTTTCCCTGTAACCCTCCGGCCACTCTGAAACGTAGACATACTCGGGACTTTGCGGAGGTATGACCGCCTCGGTAATACCCTCCGTCTTATAGGTAATACCTTCCGGCAACGGAGCGCCATATATGTACACAGTCATAATATAATTCACATTGTCCGCATAAGCAAATATATAAATTGGAGCTTCTGTCTTATTTACAAACTTAAGATCCGGACCGCCTGTGGATACGGTGGCGTCTAGTCCATAATCCACGTATGACGAAGGCCAGGAATGTTTCTTCCTCTCGGTAAATTCAATTTCAGGCCCGCAAAGCAGCAACGCGTTGTAAAGTGTGGTCGATACCTGACATATTCCCCCGCCCGCCTGATTTACATATCTGCTGCCGTTTACTATTCCTGGGGCGAGAAGCCACCCGTCCTTTTCGTATCTGGGTCCGATATATTCATTGAATGAAATCTCCTGCCCTACTTCCACGCGGCAGCCGTTAAGTATATCGGCCGTTTTTTGAATATTGCGTATTCGGTTAAAGTTCTTAAGGCTTGAACTGGTTCCATATGAAGTCTGATAGGTTGCCCTAAGCTCTGTAAGGCCCTTTAGATCGTCGACTGTTAATTCCGGTTCCACATACTCAAACTCAGGGCTTACCTCAACAGGCGCATTACTCTCAGATATCGCAGTTTTTATATCTGAAACGATATCATCAACGTTCAATCTCCTTCCGCGTTCCCCTTCAACATAGTCAAAACTTGGTTCGCTTGACGTCCTTATAGGGCGGGCGATGGCGTCGATGGGAGCTGTATCCACCAATTCGGCAATGCCCTCTACAACCCCACGCAGCTTGCTTTCGTCGCTGAGCTGGTATCCAACTGTGAAGGACGCCCCCTCCTGCGCCAGATTATTCTTTACGGCAAGGTTGTTTACAGCCGTATCCCCCCGTCCAAGCGACATCGCCTCCATCAGGACCTGTTCAAGCGTAACCGTAACGCCAATATCATTTGCCGAAAGAAGCCATATCCTGTTGTCAACCCTCACCGTTACATTAAACGCTGCGAGGTCCTGCTTAACCTTAGGCGCTACAAGATCCCACGCTTCGTCAAAGGTAAGGCCTGAAATGTCCAGACCGCTTATACTGATTCCATCGTAAAATTTGCCATTATCCCTGTATGCGTTCATCTCATCGTCGCCTGGCTTAACCGTAACCATGCATATTCCAACTCCGGTTAACGCTACCAACAGCACCAGGAATATCGCGCGCATAACCAGCACGGGAGTGCTAACCCGGCGTTTCTTCCTGCTTGGGTTTTTTTCTCTGGGATTTGAGACTGAAGAGCTTTTTCCAGCTGAATTTTTATGCGATCTATTGTCCATTTAAGACTCCTTGGAGACATTATATCAATACCATCTCTAGTATAAGGTATTTGTGCTTGTACGGCAATACGTGAGCAGACCTTTTTACATTTACGTCAAATTTGCGTCAGGCTATAAAGGTCATGAGTTTGCGGCTATCCTAACGCGCTTTCCCCTTTGGCTTTTCCTTTCCTCTCTCGGATATTAGCAGCGGCCTCACCGATTTTCTATAATAATGTATAAGTGCCACAAAAGCCATTACTAATGCAATGCAGTATGCCGCTATATGGATTTTTCCTATAGCGGGCCAATAAACGCCCACAAAGGTGAGCGCTACCGCCGCGTTGAACACGCCCGCCGCAATCTTTCCAAACCAGTCGGCATAGACGACTATTTGTTTTCTAAACATGATCACGCCGCCGATAATCATAACCAGCTCCTTGAACAGGGCTATTATAAGAACAAACAGCGGGATCCATCGCACGAAGTAAAAACAAAACAGTGCCGACAGCAGCAGCAATTTGTCCGCTAAAGGATCCAGTACCTTTCCAATGTCGCTTATCCAGTTGTTGCGCCTGGCTATGTACCCATCAAGCAGGTCGGTAAAAAACGCAACTATATAGACTATGAAGGCTCCTGAATACATCCCGTTCGCAAACAAATAAATGAACAAACCCACCATCAGCAGGCGTATCAGGGACAATATATTAGGTATATGCCTCATATTCAACCTCGACTTAATATTCCAATACCCATGATTATAGCATATCCAATAATTACAATCCAGACACCTAAAATATAAAGATAAAAGTTAAAATATCGCCCCCTAACCCATAAACCGCTTGTTAAATGAATGGCTCTATGGTAAAATGCGGTGAAATGTTCCATTAATAAAGAGGTGCAATATGGTTGATCGTTGCAATAGACTTATGGAAGCTGTCCGCGTAGAAGGCGTAGACGCGGTTTTAATTACCTCAAGGATCAACAGGATGTATTTTTCCGGCTTTACCGGATCGGACGGCATACTGTTTATCTCTCCCGGCCGGCGCGTCCTGATTACCGATTTTCGGTATACAATACAGGCCAATATCCAGTGCAAGGGAACCTTTGAGGTGCTTGAGGCAAGCCGCTCCGCTGTTATGGATATTATTAAAAACGAGCTGTCGCGCATAGGCGCCCGCCATGTTGGCTTTGAGGACGCTGAACTTACGGTGCGCCAATACAACCAGTTTAAAGAACTTGGAGCCGAGTTTGTCCCGTGCTCGAATTTCATGGCTAAGATCCGCGTACGAAAGGATAAAGATGAAATTGGGCATATTATTAAAGCTCAGAATGCGGCGGACGCTGCGTTCGCCGAGCTTGTCAAGCGTATAAAGCCAGGAATGTCGGAGCTGGAAGTGGCTAATGAGCTGGAATATTTGATGAAGAAGCACGGGGCCGAGGATAAATCATTTGATACAATCGTTGGTTCGGGTGAAAACGGCGCCCTTTGTCATGCTGTTCCAGGGAACAGGAAACTGCGGCATGGGGATATGGTTGTATTGGATTTTGGCTGCAAGGTCAACGGATATTGTTCTGATATGACGCGTACGATTGCGGTGGGCACACCCTGTGGCGAGCTCATGAAGATTTACGGTATAGTCCGCGAGGCTCAGCGGCTCGCGCTTGAGGGGCTTAAGCCAGGCGCCGCAGGCCGGGATATCGACGCTTTGGCGAGAAATTATATCGCCTCTCATGGCTACGGGGATAATTTTGGCCACAGCTTAGGCCATGGGTTTGGACTTGAAGTTCACGAAGCGCCCGGCGCGAGCACCGTTTCACCGGATGTCTTTGAGCCTGGGATGACCATAACCGTTGAACCTGGCATCTATATTGAGGGCTTGGGCGGCGTAAGGATAGAGGATTGCTGTATAATTACTGATAACGGATATATAAACCCTGTGACTACCACCAAAGAATTGATTATAATAGAGTAAGGCAGATTAACTTAGGAGGTGTAACCCATGATAATGGCAGGCGATTTTAGAAAAGGCGTTACTGTTGATATAGACGGGCAGGTCTGGTCAATATCGGACTTTCAGCATGTAAAGCCCGGAAAGGGCGCGGCGTTTGTACGCACGAAGCTTAAGAATGTCATGACCGGTGCGGTTCTGGAGCGCACGTTCAGCCCAACCGACAAATACCCAAAGGCGCATATAGAGACGAGGGAAATGCAATACCTTTACTCAGACGGCGAGCTATACTACTTTATGGATGTCGAATCCTACGAACAGCTGGCCCTCAATCATGATCAGGTTGAAGACGCCATCAATTTTATAGTTGAAAATATGAACGTTACCATCCGGTTTTATAAGGATAAGCCGTTTTCTGTAGCTCCTCCTAATTTCGTCGAGCTGGAGGTCGCGGAAACCGAACCCGGTTTCAAGGGCGATACCGCAACGGGTACTACAAAGCCGGCAATTCTCGAAACCGGCTTTAAAATCAACATCCCCCTGTTTGTAAATCAGGGGGATAGGATACGCGTGGATACGCGAACAGGCGAGTATATGGAGCGCGCATAACAGAAAGAATATGTATCAGGTAGTACGCGGTTAATTAAATTAAATATAGTAATGGAGGCTAACACTAATGAACACAGTACATGAAAGAATAGCATACATCAAAGGACTGGCCGAAGGGCTCAACCTTGGCGACGATACCAACGGAAAGCTGTTTAAAGCCATTATCGATGCCCTGGAGGATATGGCGGACGCTATACGTGAAAACGAGGACAGCATTATTGAGTTGGACGAGTGCCTGGATGAGATGGCCGATGAGTTTTCCGAGCTTGAGGACGACGTAGAATGCCTTGAAGAAGCGTTCTATTGCGATGATGAATGTGACGATGATGACGATGATGATTTTGACGATGATTTTGTTGAAATGACTTGTCCTCACTGCGGGGAGACGGTTTATTTTGACATTGACCTCATTGAATCCGATGATGAGCTCATGTGTCCCAACTGCAACGAGATTATTATACCAGCGGACGACGAGGTATGCGGATGCAACTGCGGATGCGATGAGCATAAGCCCGAATAACCCTTTATATGGCTACAAAAGCGGCGGAGGCAACTCCGCCGCTTTTTTTGAGGTTTCGGGTTTGTCTCTCACCCTCCGTGTTCCCGGGCGGCAAGACCCGCAAAACAAGGCCATGGGGCCTTTCGCTAAGCGCTATACAGCACTTAGCGAGTTCAACCCGCAAAAAGCCAGCCTTCGGCTGCAAGCAGCTATCAGGCTGTATTCATGGGGCTCCGCCCCATACCCCGCCCAAGGGGACTTTTTGTAAAAAGTCCCCTTGGGAATCCCGAAAAACAGCGTTTGACTTTTATTGTTTGATTTTTCACCGGTCGCTATCAAGGTATCAAAAGCCGGCGTACATGCCGCCTATTCGCCTTCGGCGTCGCGAAGCGCTTGATCAGCGCATTGCGAGGTTAACCCGCAAAACACGGCCATAGGCCTTTTGCAAAGTGCTGTACAGCACTTTGCAAGTTTAACCCGCAAAAGCCAGCCTTCAGCTGCAAGCAACTGCCAGGCTGTATTCATGGGGCTCCGCCCCATGCCCCGCCCAAGGGGACTTTTTGTAAAAAGTCCCCTTGGGAATCCCGA
>ERZ1673695.664-NODE-664-length-48209-cov-137.251464_pt1 | contig 48209 bp, 63 predicted proteins | sample MGYA00580225_ERZ1673695 | MGnify/ENA primary metagenome ERZ1673695 (study PRJEB41218, sample SAMN15661739) | gut metagenome | host: Homo sapiens | place: Canada: London | collected 2015-08-20/2019-03-30 | study: EMG produced TPA metagenomics assembly of... | reverse complement strand
GTCCGGCCAGCGTGCCGGTATGTCTCCCCGGTGGCGCTGCGCTTACCGGGGCTACAAAACCGTACCCCGGACAAAGTGCGCAGCACCGCCTCCGGCGAAAATTACGCCATGCCCGCTCCATTATCTCCTTTCAACGCAAAATAAAACCCCGTCATGGCAATCCCTTCGCCATAATCCACTTTTTCCCTGCCCCTGCGCTGGCGATGATCGCGAAAACCGTGCTTGCGAAAAAAAATGTGAATCCAATCACATATAAAAATATAACAATTATATAACATTTAGTTTACTAATTAATTTGTCTGCGTGACGTGGTACGCCCGACAAGACAGATTGCAGTCTTTGCTGGAGCAATATAACAATGACAGAAAGTAGCATTACCGAACGGGGCGCGCCGGAACTGGCCGATACCCGTCGTCGTATTTGGGCAATTGTTGGCGCTTCCTCGGGGAATCTGGTTGAATGGTTTGATTTTTACGTTTACTCATTCTGCTCGCTCTATTTCGCGCACATCTTCTTTCCATCCGGAAATACCACCACCCAACTGCTGCAAACGGCAGGCGTATTTGCCGCCGGATTTCTGATGCGTCCTATCGGTGGATGGCTGTTTGGTCGGATCGCTGACCGCCGGGGACGTAAAACGTCCATGCTTATCTCGGTCTGCATGATGTGCTTTGGCTCACTGGTGATTGCCTGTCTGCCGGGTTATGCGGTGATCGGCACCTGGGCCCCGGCGCTGCTGCTGCTGGCGCGTCTGTTCCAGGGGCTGTCTGTTGGCGGAGAATACGGCACCAGTGCGACCTATATGAGTGAAGTCGCGGTGGAGGGTAAGAAAGGCTTCTATGCCTCCTTCCAGTACGTTACGCTGATTGGTGGTCAACTGCTGGCTGTGTTAGTGGTTGTAGCGCTCCAGCAGGTGCTTAGCGATGAAGATCTCCATGCCTGGGGATGGCGTATTCCTTTTGCCCTCGGGGCGGTACTGGCTATCGTCGCGCTGTGGCTGCGTCGCCAGCTGGACGAAACCTCGAAGCAGGAGACCCGGGCGCTGAAAGAGGCTGGCTCATTTAAAGGGTTGTGGCGCAATCGCCGGGCCTTTGCGATGGTGTTAGGCTTTACCGCCGCCGGATCGCTGACCTTCTACACCTTCACCACCTATATGCAAAAGTATCTGGTCAACACGGCGGGCATGACGGCCAGCACCGCCAGCGTGATCATGACCGCGGCGCTGTTCGTTTATATGCTGGTTCAGCCGCTATTCGGCGCCTTCTCGGATAAAGTTGGCCGCCGGACCTCCATGCTGTGCTTTGGCGTGCTGGCGACGTTATTTACCGTGCCTATTCTCAGCGCCTTGCAAAAAGTGAGCTCACCCTATGCCGCCTTCGGCCTGGTGATCTGCGCCTTACTGATTGTCAGTTTCTATACCTCGATCAGCGGCATCCTGAAAGCAGAGATGTTCCCGGCTCAGGTTCGCGCGCTTGGGGTCGGGTTGTCCTATGCCGTCGCGAACGCATTGTTCGGCGGCTCTGCGGAGTACGTCGCGCTGTCGCTTAAGTCGGCAGGGATAGAGCACGCGTTCTACTGGTATGTGACGGTGATGGCCGCCATTGCCTTCCTTGTCTCCCTGATGTTGCATCGCAAAGGGAAGGGGTTGCGTCTGTAACGCTTACTGATGAGCCAACTGCCATACAGCGTAGCCGGTGGTCGCGCCGGCGACATCCCAGGCAAAATCCTTCCAGCTCCAGCCGCTCCCAGCCGGGCGGCTGTCCCAAAGCTCTTTTGAGGCGCCAAGGCTGACGGAAAACATCAGGCCGATAGCGGCGCTGCGGTCCCGGCTGTAACCCTGATGTTGCGCATATTCATTGCCAGCGGCAGAGAGCATCGCTGAGGCCAGAAAATGCTGGGCTTTGTCCTGACCGGACCATGCATCATTTGCCATGTGGCTGCAGCCGGTTAACAGCAGCGAAGCAATCACTAATATCGTACGCATAGCACTTCCAGAAAAAAGCCCCGTCGAGGCGGGGCTGATAGTCAGAGAATACGGCTGATCAGCCGGTCAATGCGGATCCGCCGCAGGCGGCGGATCAGTTTTCGCACTTTCACCGGATAGTCGGCGATACTTTGCAGATCCCGATAATGTTTCACTACCGTGGTGTGGGTGCGGATGAGCTTCAGCTCTTTCTCCCGCATGGCCCCCAGCTGCCGCTTTGGATCGTGGATCAGAATGGCGTTTTCCAGATCGAGCCGCCAGGCGCGCGGGTTCAGGTTGTTGCCAGTGAGCAGCATCCACTCATCGTCAACCCACATGCCTTTCAGGTGGTAGCTGTTATCGTCATCCTTCCACAGGCGGACGATCAGCTGATCGGTATTGACATAATACTGCAGCCGGCTGAGGAAACGCCGCAGGTTGATCTCATACAGATAGGGAAGGGCGCCGATGATTTTAAACGGCTGATCTTCAGGAATGTAGAAATCGTTAGCCGTTTTATCGCCGACAATAATCTCCACCTGTTTTCCGTCGCGCAGCAGCTGGATGATATTTCTTACCAGTACGGCAGGGAGGTTGAAGTAGGGGGTGCAGATCGTCAGCTTGTGTTCGGCACAGGGCATCAGGTGAAAGATGGTTTTATTCAGCAGGCTCGATTTACCTAGGCCTACCAGCGGGGTGACGGAGAGTTCTTCGTCACCAGCGGTGCCGACAAAATGGTAGCTGCGGTCGCGGAGCTCCTGACGGTACTGGCGAATGTCGTTTTTGATTTCCGGGCTTCTTGGCCGATCCGGTCTGTCGAGACGGTTAACGCCGCGCCCCTGAACCAGATTGTTGTCGACCCAGTCGAACATGATGTCCGCCATTTTGCCGTTACGGATGCACTGATAGCGATCATAGCGATACTTATCATGCTGATGCAGATAAACATCATTCAGGCTGGCGCCGCTGTAGAGGACGCAGTCATCAATAATAAAGCCTTTGAAATGGAGAACGCCGAGCGCCTCCCGGGTGTTAATCGGCACGCCGTAAACGGGGATATCTACCCCTGGATTTTCATTGGCCATCCGACAATACCAGTCGGCATTGGTATTAGAGGCGGCGGCGCCGATACGGCCACGCTGAGCGCGGTGCCAGTCCACCAGAACGCGGACATCCAGTTCCGGACGCTGGCGTTTGGCGTCATAAAGGGCCTGCAAAATTCCTTTTCCGCCATCATCTTGCTCCAGATAGAGCGCAATAATGCATATACGCTGAGTGGCGTGGGCAATCCGGGTCAGTAACGCTTCCCTGAATTCCGCAGGGGCGTAAAAGAACTCTACATCATCAACTGACTGAGAAAGCTTAGGGAGTTGGGCAAGGTGTTGTTGATGTTTATTACGCTTAAATTTTGACAACATCACAGTGCGTTTCTTCTCTGTTTATTGAAGGGTCTTCTGTACCATGCAGACGACGTAAGCGGGCAATAATACCATTACTACCCGCTAATGTGGTCAACAATTGCGGTCAGCGTCGCGCGATTATCCCTGATTCAGGGGCAGCGACAGGCTGACAATCCCATCTTCCAGCTGAATATCGACGGTGAATCCCAGCTTTCTGGCGAGGCCTATCATGCCTCGGTTATTTGGCATCGTAATACCATTAAGGCGCTGCAGGCCATGGCTTTGCGTATAGGCGATCAGCTTTTCCAGCAACCTTCGCCCCAGGCCTAACCCTTTTAAATCTGAACGGACCAGAACGGCAAACTCGGCGTCAATATTATCGGGATCGGAGATCGCCCGCGTCACGCCGAGGATCTCGCTCTTCTCTGCGCTGGTCCTGACTGCAACGAACGCCATTTCTCGATCGTAGTCGATCTGGGTCATATTGGCTAAGTCGTCATGGGTAAATTCGTTGATCTCACTAAAATAGCGATAATAGAGATCTTCTTTGGTGACCTGGGCGATAAATGCGAGCAACTGTGGCTCATCTTCCGGGAGGATCGGCCGGAACAGACAGCGATCGCCATTTTTCATCACCACCCACTCCTCCAGTTGGTGCGGATAGGGACGAATAGCGAGACGGCTTTCACTGTCGCCGCTGAAGGGAGCAAGCCCCAGGGTAACGTCAAGCGCCGTAAACTCGTTGCCGGAGGCGAGCAGGGGATGAATATCCAGGCGCTGGATCTCCGGGCAGTCGACGATCAGGTTCGAGACCTGAACCAGCAGCTGGCTTAAGCCAGCGATATCCAGCGGGCGCAAGGCGCTGCGGCCGCGGATCTTCTTATTTTTGATCGCCTGGATCACCAGATAACGCGCCAGGTTCATATTCAGCGGCGGCAGCGCCACGGCGGCCTGGTCCTCGGCCCGCCACTCCACGCCGCCCTCGCCCAGCATAATCAACGGGCCGAAGACGGGATCGTGCTCAACCACTACTCTTAGCTCCTGGGCGCCAGCGCGATTGGCCATGCTTTGCACCAGCAATCCATGGATGCGCGCCTGGGGCCAGGCCAGTTTGACGCGATCGATCATCGCATCTGCAGCCTGCTGCACCTCGGCGGCGGTACGCAAATAGAGCATGACCCCCTGTACTTCCGATTTGTGCGGGATATCCGGAGAACGCAGCTTCAGCGCAACCGGATAGCCTATCTGCTCAGCTATATGCACCGCTTCCGCGCTGTCAGCGGCAATCCAGGTTGGCAGCGTGTGGATGCCATAGGCCCGAAGCACCGGGCTGACCTCGTGAGTATCCAGCGTGGTGGCGCCGTCTTCTATCGCTTGCTGCAGCAGAGCATGCGCCTCGCTGGTATTGGCGGTTAAGGAGTCTGGTAGCACCGGCGTCTCGCGCAGTTGTTTCTGGTTGCGACGGTATTCCACCATATGCATAAAAGCGGTGATCGTGCCCTCCGGCGTACGGTAGGTAGGGAGGCCTGCATCGCTGAATAAACGTCGCGCTTCCTGCGAGGAAAATTCGCCGCACCAGTTGGTCAGCACGGTGACATATTTACCGCGCGGGTGATGCTTCAGAGCGTCAATCAGGGCCAGGGCACTCTCGGTGCCCGGCGCGGCGGCGCTGGGAGAGTGGATCACCAGCAGCGCGTCATAGTCCTGACTGTTGAGCAAAACATTCACCGCCCGCTGATAGTGTTCGCTACTAGCGTCATCACGTAGATCCAGCGGGTTGGCGATCTCCACGCCAACCGGCAACGCCTGGCGCAGGGCGTCGCGCGTCTCCTCGCTGAGAGTCGCCAGCTTACCGTTTCGCAACCAAAGCTCATCCAGCGCCAGCGCCGCCGGCGCCGCACCGTTGCTGACGATCATCAGTTTTTCACCGCGCAGCGGGCGCATGTGGCTGAGCGTTTCCACCGCAGAGAACAGCTCATGGGTATCCTGCACCCGCAGCAGACCAGCGCGCTGAATGGCCGCATCCCATGCCGGGTCCATCCCGGAATTGGCGTGCAATAGCTTCTGCGCCGCCGGACTACGGCCGCTTTTAATCACCAGGATAGGTTTGTTTCGCGAAGCGCTGCGCGCGGCGGAGACAAAGCGGCGCGCGTCGCTGAGATGCTCGAGGTACAGCAAAATGGCGCTGGTCTTGCTGTCGCGGGCCAGAAAGTCCAGCAGGTCATCGACATCAATATCCAGGCTATCACCCAGGGCGATGAAGTAGGAAAAACCCATCTCGCGCTGTTGCGCCCAGTCAAGGATAGTATTGGAGACGGCGGCCGACTGCGAGATAAAGGCCAGTTTACCGCGATGGATCGGCACCGGTGAAAAGCTGGCGTTCAGCCCTTGCCATGGGGCCAGCAGTCCGAGACTGTTGGGGCCGAGCAGACGCATCTGATAGCGCGCGGCGCATTCGAGCAGCGCCGGGTACTGTTCCGGCTGCGAAGAGAGGATGATGCAGGTCTTGCAGCCTTTTTGCCCTAAGGCTTCGAGCAATTCGAGATTACGCCTGGCGTTAGTACAGAGCACCGCCAGATCCGGGGTAAACGGCAGGCTCTCGATGGTAGGCCATGCCAGTACCCCAAGAACCGCCTTCCAGGCGGGGGTGACCGGCATCACCGGGCCATTGAAGCCGCCGGCTAACAGGTTGCGCATCATGAGATAGCCAGCGCGCTGCGGCTTCATTGATGCGCCAATAACGGCGATGGACTTTGGTCGCAGCAGCGCTTCCAGGCCTCGTTGGCTCATACCGGTCTCCTTTCATCCCAGTGACCGAATGATTTTAAACGTTTTCCACCTGGCCCGCTGTGATACTGCCCTTATGCTGGGTTTTTCCCGCCAGATAGCGGGCCCGGAAGCGGGTGAAGTGCTCGCCAAGCGCAGCGGCGGCCGGGGCATCGCCCGCCAGATCCAGCAGGGCGATGGCCACTTCCGCGGTACAATATTGTCCGTCGGCGTGCGCCTCGCGCAGATGGTAGGCAGAGATGCGCGACAGATCGACTGAGATAATCGGCAGCGCGTCGAGATAAGGGCTCTTACGGAACATTTTGCGCGCTTCGGTCCAGGTGCCGTCGAGCATGATAAACAGCGGCGGTTTACCGGACGGCGGCGCGCTCAGGACCTGGCGCTCCGGCCCGGCATAGGAGGCCGGAAATACGACCATGGGCTGATAATCAGGATGGGCGACCAGATCGAGTAGCGCCTGCGGCGGTTCGGTACGCGACCACTGAAACGCTTCGGTATCTGGCAGAATATCGGCGATGAGCCGGCCAGTGTTGCTGGGCTTCATCGGTTCCGTATCAAACATCACCAGGCAGAAGCGGCTGGCGGCCTGCGCTGAGGTTAACGTGGCGCACAGGCACTGCTTGAGCGGCAGCAGACAGCGCTGGCAGCGGCGGATGCGATTGCCGCGCGCAAGGAAAGGGCGGGTAGCTCGCGCGAGACGTTCGGCGCGCAGGCGAAGGACAGCGTTATCAGTCATGGGAGTCGCTAGTGAAAAACGCTATTGTCGCAGAGGTGAAAACGGGGCACAAGCGGTGCCCCGGAAGGGTTATTGTTGGCCGGCTTCGTTAAGCCAGCTATCGAATGGCGCTTTTGGCACTGCGCCATTGAGCATGTCGATCACTTCGCCATTTTTGAACATCATAATGGTCGGGATGCTGCGGATACGAAACCGGGCGCTAAGCTCACGTTCCGCTTCGGTGTTGACTTTCACAAAACGCATCTTCCCGCTACGCTCTTCCGCGACGTCTTCAAAGATCGGCGCGAAGCTACGGCAGGGTCCGCACCATGGCGCCCAGAAATCGACAACGACCGGCAGATCGTCCTTCAAGAGTTTATCCAGCGTTGCCCCGGTCGCGTTGATGACGTCGCCGTCAAAAAGATCGTGACCGCAGCGTCCGCACTTTGCGCCATCCGCGCTACGATCGTCCGGGAGGCGGTTCAGAGCCTGACAACTGGCACAAACGGTATTCATAACTAACCTCTGGTTATGGGTTGCAACGTGGCACGTGGCCGATATGTTTCTGTGATGTTACATATTATCGATGAAGTGTTATTTGAGGACAATGCGTTTTGTTCGATGAGTGCAATAGAGGCCGGCTTTTAAACGAAATCATGGCGAAGCGATGGCACATCGGGTAATCTGCGCGCTTCGCGCAGCGCAGGTGGAGAAAATTGATGAGCGACGAACTGAAAAATAAAAGCGGCAAGGTCAAAGTGATGTATGTCCGCAGTGATGATGATTCTGACAAACGCACCCATAACCCACGTACCGGGAAAGGGGGAGGTCGTCCAGGAAAATCTCGTGTTGACGGCCGCAGCCGCCCTGCGCGTGACGAACGAAACAGCCGCGGCGACGATCGCAAACGTGACGACCGTAAGCGTGACGATCGCAAACGCGATGATTTTCATCGCGACGATGCGTCTCCGTGGCGTACCGTTTCCCGCGCTCCTGGCGATGAGACGCCGGTAAAAGAAGATCACGGCGGGATCAGCGGGAAGAGCTTTATCGATCCGGAAGTGCTGCGTCGTCAGCGTGCGGAAGAGACCCGCGTATATGGCGAAAACGCCTGCCAGGCGCTGTTCCAGAGCCGTCCGGAAGCTATCGTTCGCGCCTGGTTTATTCAGAGCGTGACGCCTCGCTTTAAAGAGGCGCTGCGCTGGATGGCGGCCAACCGTAAGGCCTATCACGTGGTGGACGAAGCCGAGCTGGCGAAAGCCTCCGGCACCGAGCACCACGGCGGCGTCTGCTTCCTGATCAAAAAACGCCACGGCACTTCTGTTGCTCAATGGGTCGCGAAGGCCGGGGAAGAAGATTGCGTTCTGGCGCTGGAAGATGTGGGTAACCCACATAATCTCGGGGCGATCATGCGCAGTTGCGCGCACTTTGGCGTGAAGGGCGTGGTGGTTCAGGATGCCGGCGTGCTGGAGTCCGGGGCGGCGATCCGTACGGCGGAGGGCGGTGCGGAGCATGTTGAACCGATCACCGGCGACAGCTTTATCGATACCCTCGATCAGTTCCGCAAAGCGGGCTACGCGATTGTCTCAACGTCCAGCCATAATGGTACCCCGCTGTTTAAAGCCGAGCTGCCGAAGAAAATGGTGCTGGCGTTAGGCCAGGAACGTGATGGTCTGTCCGATGCGGCGATTTCCAGCGCCGATCTCAGCGTTGCCATCGACGGTACCGGCAACGTTGAAAGCCTGAACGTCTCTGTGGCGACCGGCGTCCTGCTGGCGGAATGGTGGCGTCAGAACAAGGCGTGATTCGCCTGCCTGAATGCAAAAAAGCCAGCTGATGCTGGCTTTTTTTTATGGCTGTCAATCACTCGCTTTCAGCGGGAAGGACCGGCATCCAGTCGATCGGCGTTTCGCCGCGGTCAACCAGCCACTGGTTGGTCTGTACGAAATGGTTGCAGCCAAAGAAGCCGCGATGCGCAGAGAGCGGTGATGGATGCGGCGCCTTCAGCACGCAGTGGCGCTGACGATCGATAATCGCGCCTTTCTTCTGCGCATGGGAGCCCCACAGCAGAAAAACTACTCCCTCGCAATGCTCATTGATTAAAGCGATAACCTTATCGGTAAAGGTCTCCCAGCCCAGACTGGCGTGCGAGTGCGCCTGTCCGGCGCGGACGGTCAGGACCGTATTCAGCAGCAGCACGCCCTGTCGTGCCCAGCTTTCGAGATAACCGTGGGTGGGGCGGGTAAAGCCGGGGATCGTGGCCTCCAGCTCTTTATACATATTCAGCAACGAAGGCGGGATCGCGACGCCCGGACGAACTGAGAACGCCAGACCATGGGCCTGACCCGGGCCGTGATAGGGGTCCTGGCCGAGAATGACGACTTTGACATCGCCCAGTTCAGTAAAGCGAAACGCATTGAAGACGTCTTTTTGCGGTGGATAGATGGTGATCCCCGACTGGCGCTCTTCGGCGACGGTCTTCAGAGTATTGAGAAAATAGGGTTGTTGCTTTTCATCCGCCAGCACGTCATGCCAGGTTAAAGGGGTGGTCATCTTGCTCTCCTGCAAAAGGGTCATCGCTATAGCTTAACGGCTTCTTTCTATAGAACAAAATCGGCACGGCTTGATACCAGCTTTTATGCAAAAAAAATTGAAAATTTACAAAATTATTTATAGCTCACAATGGCGTAACTTGATGTAAAACAATAAAAACCTCCTATACCCACGTTGGGTGAGTGGTTTTTATTGATTTATATCAAGGAATGCCGAGGGTGCGGCTGATATATATACACTCATACAACAATGGTTTTACCAATTGGCCGCGAAGAGGCCAAAATCGAATAAACACTGCCTGGGAGGCATCAAATGATTACTGGTATCCAAATTACTAAAGCGGCAAACGACGACCTGCTCAACTCTTTCTGGCTGCTGGATAGCGAAAAAGGCGAAGCGCGCTGCCTGTGCGCCAAAGGTGGTTTTGCGGAAGATGATGTGGTTGCGGTAAGCAAACTGGGTGAAATCGAATACCGTGAAATCCCGGTGGACGTGAAACCGGAAGTGCGCGTCGAAGGCGGTCAGCACCTGAACGTTAACGTGCTGCGTCGCGAAACCCTGCTGGACGCGGTTGAGCATCCGGAAAAATATCCGCAGCTGACCATTCGTGTTTCCGGCTACGCGGTACGCTTCAACTCTCTGACGCCGGAACAGCAGCGCGACGTTATCGCCCGTACCTTTACCGAAAGCCTGTAAGGCTAACGCCAGATGTGAAAACGCCGGGATATCCCGGCGTTTTTTTTACTCATCGCTGGACGCTGATGGCGTCCCGGCCGCGCTTGGCTTCCGGCGCTTACCGATATTTTTCGTATCGCGGTGGCGCTTCTTCACCCGCGGTTTCTCTTTTTCATCTTTTTTCTTCTGCGCACGCTTCGCCAGCACTTTCTTCGATGGCTTACCCGTCAGCTTCTCGCTCGGCGCACGGGTCGTCGGGCGCAGTTCATCGATAACTCTGGCTTTCAACGGCTCTTCAATATAGCGACCAATCTTACCCAGCAGCAGGTGGTCATGAGCCTCGACCAGAGAAATGGCGGTCCCTTTTTTACCGGCGCGGCCGGTACGACCGATACGGTGCAGGTAGGTATCCGCGGTACGCGGCATATCGAAGTTAAAGACGTGGCTGACGTCCGGAATATCGATACCGCGGGCAGCGACGTCGGTGGCGATCAGCACGTTGACGCGGCCGTCGGTCAGGCGCTTGATAGCTTCGTTTCGCTTGGCCTGCACCATCTCGCCTTCCAGCCAGCAGGTGTTAATCCCGGCCTCACGCAGCCAGTTAGCCAGCTCATGCACGCGCTCACGCTTACGCACAAACACGATAGCGCGGGTGGCTTCCGGCTGTTGCAGCAGATTCACCAGCAGTTTGGTTTTATGTTCGATATCGTCGGCGCGGTAGTACCACTGATGGATTTTCTTACGCTCGCGGGTTGACGGATTGGCGGAAACTTCAACCGGCTCCTCCAGCAGACGCTCAGCAAAGTCTTTGATCGCATCGCCTTCCAGCGTCGCGGAGAACAGCATAGTCTGCTTGCGCCAGCGAGTTTCACCGGCGATGGTTTCGATATCCTGGGCAAAACCCATATCCAGCATGCGGTCGGCTTCATCGAGGATTAGGGTCTCGACGGCGCGGCAGTCGAAATTCTCTTCTTTAATATATTGCAGCAGGCGACCGGTGGTGGCGACTACGATGTCCTGGTTTTCGCTGAACACTTCCGCGTGGTTCATGTACGCCACGCCGCCGGTAATGGTAGCAATGTCCAGATGGGTATGCTTCGCCAGCTCGCGGGCGTGGTCGGCCACCTGCATCGCCAGCTCACGGGTCGGCGTCAGGATAAGAATGCGCGGCGGGCCGGATTTCTTACGCGGGAAATCGAGCAGGTGCTGCAACGCTGGCAGCAGATACGCCGCCGTTTTACCGGTGCCGGTCGGCGCTGAACCGAGAATGTCACGGCCATCGAGCGCAGGCGGAATAGCGGCGGCCTGAATGGCTGTCGGGCGAGTGAAACCTTTATCCTGGAGGGCTTCCAGCAGGTTTTCGTCGAGTTCAAGTTCGGAAAAAGTCGTTACAGTCATGTTCTACCTCTGAGTGGGCCGCCGATTATAGACGTTACTGACGTAATGTTCATCTGTTTGTAAGGCTATCTGTTCTCCGGTATTGTGCATAGCCTTAGGTTCAGGAGTTTTTGTCGGCAAGGTTATTGAGGATGTCTCAGTCGAAGTTTGCGCTGCCGCGCAATGGTTTTACCTTCAAACGGTTCTTTGTCGCTCACGATCGCTGCGCCATGAAGGTGGGTACCGACGGTATTTTGCTGGGCGCCTGGGCGCCGATTGCCGGAGTGAAGCATGTGCTGGATATTGGCGCGGGCAGCGGCTTGCTGGCGCTGATGCTCGCGCAGCGTACCGGAGATGATGTGCATGTCGAGGCGGTAGAACTGGACGAAGAGGCCGCCGCTCAGGCGCGGGAAAACGCCCTCGCGTCGCCGTGGGCTTCGCGGATTGAGGTCTGGCAGGCCGATATTCATCAGTGGCAGCCGTCGCAAACTCGACGCTATGAACTGATAATCAGTAATCCGCCCTTTTTTGCCGAAGGCGTGCCATGCGCGACCTCGCAGCGAGAGCAGGCGCGGTACACCACTACGCTCGATCACGCCTCCCTGCTGACCTGTGCCGCAGAGCATATTACCGAAGAAGGTTTTTTTTGCGTGGTGTTGCCGGTGGATATTGGTAATGCGTTCATCGAACGGGCAAGGGCGATGGGCTGGCATCTGCGACTGCGTACTGACGTGGCGGAGACCGAGCTGCGACCGCCGCATCGGGTGCTGCTGGCTTTCTCCCCGACGGCAGGGGAGTGTTTCAGCGACAGGCTGGCGATCCGCGGGCCAGAGCAGCAATATTCGGAAGGCTTTACCGCTCTGACCGAGGACTTTTATCTCTTTATGTGAGCCAGGGGCGAGAGTATCGACGGGCCGCTGTCAGGCAGCGGCTGCGGATAGTCGAGGGTATAATGCAGACCGCGGCTCTCCTTACGCAACATCGCGCAGCGTACGATAAGCTCCGCCACCTGCACCAGATTGCGCAGTTCCAGCAAATTATTCGAGACGCGGAAGCGGGCGTAATACTCATCCAGCTCCTGCTGGAGCATGGTAATGCGCCGCAGGGCGCGCTCCAGCCTGCGGGTGGTGCGCACAATCCCCACGTAATCCCACATCAGCAGGCGCAGTTCGTGCCAGTTGTGCTGGATAACCACCAGTTCATCCGGGATCTCCACCTGACTTTCATCCCAAGCTGGCAGCGTGGCGACCTTCTGGGCGAGCGGCAGGCGCCGGGTAATATCCTCCGCGGCGGACCAGCCATAGACCAGGCACTCCAGCAACGAGTTCGACGCCATACGATTCGCGCCGTGCAGCCCGGTGTAGCTAACTTCGCCGATGGCGTATAAACCATCGACGTCGGTGCGGCCATTATCATCCACCATCACGCCGCCGCAGGTGTAATGCGCGGCGGGGACGACCGGCACCGGATCTTTGGTTAAATCAATTCCCAGGCCGAGCAGCTTTTCATAAATCATCGGGAAATGCTGGCGAACAAACGCCTCGGGTTTATGGCTGATATCAAGGAACATACAGTCTACGCCCAGGCGCTTCATTTCATGGTCGATGGCGCGGGCGACGATATCGCGCGGGGCCAGCTCGCCGCGCTCGTCAAAGTCCGGCATAAAGCGGGTGCCATCCGGGCGTTTAAGGTGGGCGCCTTCGCCGCGCAGCGCTTCAGTAAGCAGGAAATTACGCGCCTGGGGGTGATATAGCGCGGTGGGGTGGAACTGGTTAAACTCCAGATTCGCCACCCGACATCCCGCCCGCCAGGCCATCGCAATCCCGTCTCCGGAAGAGACGTCGGGGTTAGTGGTATATTGATAAACCTTCGCGGCCCCGCCGGTAGCGAGTACTACGGCTTTCGCGCTGCAGGTTTCCACCCGCTCTTTATTACGATTCCAGATCCATGCCCCGACCACCCGGCGGGTGCCCGGCAGGCCAATCTTATCCGATACGATTAAATCGACGGCATTGCTGCGCTCAAGGATGCGGATATTAGGATGGGCAAGCGCTTTATCGACCAGCGTCGTCTCTACCGCTTTGCCGGTGGCGTCGGCGGCGTGAAGAATGCGCCGATGGCTGTGCCCCCCTTCGCGCGTGAGATGATAGCTCTCTTCGCCATTGGCCTGGACCTGGGTGTCAAACAGCACTCCCTGATCGATAAGCCACTGGACGCATGATCGGGCGTTGCTGGCGACGAAGGTGACCGCATGACGATCGCAGAGTCCCGCGCCGGCGATGAGGGTATCTTCGACATGGGATTCAATACTGTCCGTCTCATCGAAGACGGCGGCAATCCCACCCTGGGCGTAGAACGTCGAACCTTCGCTGATCGGCCCTTTACTCAGCACGGTCACCGAACTGTGCTCAGCCAGGCGCAGGGCAAGGGAAAGACCGGCAGCGCCGCTGCCGATAATCAACACATCACAAGAGAAGTCAGGAGTGGTATTCATTGTCTTTGTTTAATTTACTAAACACGTTTAGCTCACAATAGCACCGGTCCGTGAGGAATCGTACAATTTTTTTGTCTGCTGTTGTGACGGCTAAACAAAAGGCGAACGGAAACGGCGTCTTGCGCGCTGAAAATGAGACGCGGGGAAGGTTGATGGCATTGGATTTTATAGTGAAATAAACGGCGTGTTACGATACCCTTCAGACGGGCCTGCGCTTTTTCTTATTGACTTACCTATCGTTTAGCAACCTGGGCATATAATGATTGATAACGATCTGCCGCCGTTGCCAGACAAAAAACAAAAAGCGTAACGGAACTTTATTGTTTTCATGCACTCCAACAGTCAGCTTGCTCATAATGCAGATTTTGGGTGGTGTTTTGAAGACGCATGGGAATTGGGTTTGGGGAGACATTACCTCGGATGAGCGAGCAGTTAACGGATCAGGTCCTTGTTGAACGGGTCCAGAAAGGAGATCAGAAAGCGTTTAATTTGCTGGTAGTGCGCTATCAGCATAAGGTCGCGAGCCTGGTTTCCCGCTATGTACCGCCGGGCGATATCGCTGACGTTGTTCAGGAATCGTTCGTTAAGGCATGGCGTGCGCTGGACTCTTTCCGGGGAGATAGCGCTTTTTACACCTGGTTATACCGTATCGCTGTCAACACGGCGAAGAATTATCTGGTTGCTCAGGGGCGCCGTCCGCCGTCCAGCGATGTTGACGCCAACGAGGCGGAAAACTTCGAAAGCGGCGGGGCGTTGAAAGAAATTTCGAACCCTGAGAACTTAATGTTGTCAGAAGAACTGAGACAAATAGTTTTTCGTACCATTGAATCGCTCCCGGAAGATTTACGCATGGCAATTACGTTACGGGAGCTGGATGGCCTGAGCTATGAAGAGATAGCCGCTATCATGGATTGTCCGGTTGGGACGGTGCGTTCGCGTATCTTCCGGGCGCGAGAAGCTATTGATAATAAAGTTCAACCGCTTATCAGGCGTTGACGATAGCGGAATACTGGAAAAGGGTATCAGGCATGCAGAAAGAAAAACTTTCGGCTTTAATGGATGGTGAAACGCTGGATAACGAACTGCTCAACGAGCTGAGTCGTTCTTCTGAGATGCAAAAAACCTGGGAGAGTTATCACCTTATCCGCGATACGCTGCGTGGCGATACCGCTGAGGTGCTGCAATTTGATATCTCCGCCCGGGTGATGGCCGCCATTGAAAATGAGCCCGTTCGTCAGACGGCTCCGCTTATTCCTGAATCTCAGCCCGCACCGCATCAGTGGCGGCAGATGCCGTTCTGGAACAAGGTGCGTCCGTGGGCCAGCTCCCTGACTCAAATGGGCGTTGCCGCCTGTGTATCGCTTGCGGTTATCGTCGGCGTCCAGCACTATAATGGTCAGTCTGATTCCACTCAGCAGCCAGAAGCGCCGGTGTTCAATACGCTGCCCATGATGGGTAAAGCAAGCCCGGTAAGTCTTGGCGTGCCGGCTGACGCGTCAGCGGGAAGCGGCCAGCAGGCGCAGGTCCAGGAACAGCGCCGCCGAATTAACGCCATGCTGCAGGACTACGAACTGCAGCGCCGCCTGCACGCTGAGCAGCTTCAGTTTGGCCAGGCCCAGACTCAGCAGGCCGCAGTCCAGGTACCGGGCTATCAAACTTTAGGAACGCAATCGCAGTAATGAAGCAACTTTGGTGTGCCATGTCGCTCATGGCAGGCAGCCTGTTGTTCTCTGTCAACGCCTCGGCTGATACATCGTCCGGGGCGTTGTTGCAGCAGATGAACCTGGCCAGCCAGTCTCTCAATTATGAGCTGTCTTTTGTTAGCATCAGCAAACAAGGCGTTGAGTCGCTGCGCTATCGTCACGCGCGACTGAACAACCAACCGCTGGCGCAGTTGCTGCAGCTGGACGGTCCGCGCCGGGAAGTGGTCCTGCGCGGCACGGAAATCAGCTATTTTGAACCCGGTCTCGATCCGTTCACCCTGAACGGCGACTATATCGTCGATTCGCTGCCATCGCTGGTATATAGCGATTTCAAACGCCTCTCCGCGGCGTATGATTTTATCTCCGTGGGCCGTACCCGTATCGCTGACCGCCTCTGCGACGTGATCCGCGTCGTGGCTCGCGACGGCACGCGCTACAGCTTTATCGCCTGGCTGGATGCTGAAACTAAGCTGCCGCTGCGCGTCGATTTGCTCGACCGCGACGGGGAAACGCTGGAGCAGTTCCGGGTTGTCTCCTTCAATGTTGGCGATAACGTCAGCGCCAGCATGGAGACGCTGGCAAAAGCGAATTTGCCGCCGCAGCTGTCGGTGCCTGAAGGAGGCGACAAAGCTAACTTCAACTGGGCGCCGACGTGGCTCCCGCAGGGCGTGACTGAGGTTTCCAGCAGCCAGCGCCGTCTTCCCACCTTTGACGGTCCGGTAGAATCACGTCTCTATTCCGACGGCTTGTTCAGCTTCTCGATCAATATCAACCGCGCCACGGCGGCCAGCAGCGACCAGCTGTTGCGCACCGGCCGACGCACCGTCAGCACGACGGTGCGCGATAACGCGGAGATAACCGTAGTGGGCGAGCTGCCGCCGCAGACGGCGAAGCGTATCTCTGACAGTATTAAATTCAAGGCAGTACAATGATTAAAGAGTGGGCTACCGTGGTTTCCTGGCATAACGGCGTGGCGCAGGTGCACTGCGACGTTAAAGCCTCCTGCAGCAGCTGCGCCTCCCGTGCCGGCTGTGGTAGCCGGGTGCTAAACAAGCTGGGGCCGCAGACCAGCCATACCATTAGCGTGCCCTGCGAGCAGCCGTTGGCCGCGGGGCAAAAAGTGGAGCTGGGGATCGCTGAAAGCAGCCTGCTGGGCTCAGCGATGCTGGTGTATATGGCGCCGCTGGCGGGGCTGTTTGTAATGGCGTCTATTTTTCAGGTGCTGTTTGCCAGCGATATTGCGTCACTTTGCGGCGCGCTGCTGGGCGGCGTCGGCGGCTTCCTGGTGGCGCGCGGTCTGTCGCCGCGACTGGCGGCACGTCAGTCCTGGCAGCCGGTGATTTTGACCGTCGCACTGCCGCCGGATCTGCTGCGTGTTGATACGCCTTCCTCCGACATGGGCCAGTGATTTCACTGGCCCTTATCTTTATTTACCTTTCCTGTTACAACGCCACAATTTCTGCGGGTATGCTGGATCTAACAGCATTTCCTGGTTTCGCGGATGTAGTGTAGAATGCGGCGTTTTCGGATTAAAAAACGTCAGGCACAGTACAGCGGCCTCATGATACTCGTAAGGCATAATTAACTCTAAATATGAAGAATATACGTAACTTTTCGATCATCGCTCACATCGATAATTGACACTAAGTCACCCTCCGCCAACCTCAGACAATTTTCCCTCAAGATCCCCGCCAGACCAGCTTTCTCAAAAACAATACTGTTTGCATGTACAGTCAACCTAAGACATCATAAGTCATGGTTTTTGTGTCCATCAGTGCGTCCATATCCTATGATGGACACAGAAGCATCATTTCTGATGGACACGTGCAGGGATAAATCATGGCTATTTCAGATAGTTATCTAAAGTCGTGCCTCGGGCGCGAACGAGACAAGGTAGAAGAGAAGGCTGACCGGGACGGCCTTTGGGTGCGCATTTCTAAAAAGGGCGCCGTCACCTTTTTTTACCGTTTCCGCTTTCTGGGGAAGCAGGACAAGATGACGATCGGCAGTTATCCTGAGTTCGGTTTAAAGGCCGCGCGCGATGAAGTAGCCAAATGGGCTGCGATTCTTGCCCGCGGGGAAAATCCTCGAATCAGGCAAAGCCTCGATAAAGCAAAAATAAACAGCCAGTACACATTCGAGGAACTTTTCCGCGAATGGCACGCCATGGTTTGTATCCAGAAAGAAACAGCAGGGCAGATCCTGCGGACGTTCGAACTTCACGTTTTCCCTAAACTAGGTAAATACCCGGCACACCAGCTGACGCTACATAACTGGCTTACGGTTCTGGACAGACTGGCGCAGGGTTATAGTGAGATCACCCGCCGGGTAATCAGCAACGGCCGGCAGTGCTATTCATGGGCGGTTAAACGTCAACTACTTGAGACCAACCCTCTGTCTGAAATGTCTGGCCGCGATTTCGGGATCCAGAAGCAGATGGGGGAGCGCACCCTTGATAGAAAAGAACTGGCGATAGTATGGCGAGCTATTGAGGACTCGCGCCTGATGGAACGAAACAAGATACTTTATAAACTCTCTCTGCTATGGGCATGCAGGGTCGGCGAACTGAGGCAGGCCGAAGTATCGCATTTCGATTTTGAAGAGGGTATTTGGACCGTTCCATGGGAAAACCACAAAACCGGGCGGAAGAGTAAAAAACCGATACTTCGACCGATAATTCCAGAAATGCTACCGTTGATAAAACGGGCCATTGATCTTGCACCTGGTCGCTTCGTTTTCTCTAAGTACGAAGATAAGCCGATGAGTGAAGGCTTCCATATGAGCATCAGCAGCAACCTGGTTAAGTTCATGCTGAAAGCTTATAACGAGCAAGTGCCCCACTTCACGATTCACGATCTGCGCAGAACTGCGCGCACAAACTTTTCTGAGCTTACCGAGCCGCATATTGCTGAGATAATGCTGGGGCATAAACTGCCCGGCGTATGGTCTGTATATGACAAGCATACGTATATAGAAGAAATGAGAGAGGCATATGGCAAGTGGTGGGCCCGACTGATGAGCATCATCGAGCCCGATGTACTGGAGTTCACGCCGCGTCAGGCCGGATAAGGCGACCTTTGTTATCGCGGGGCAGATTCAGATGTGACATTGGCCGTCTGGTTTTCCTAACCATCTCTTTTTGCTGCCAGGCGACTACTTTGCTTTTCAGCCATTTGTTTGGGCCGCCCATATATGAACAGTCTGGATCAGGGAAGGGGTTTTCGCTCTTTTTACGCTTGCGATAGCGATCCAGTGTTCTCGGTGTAATGCAGAGTTGTTCGCAGATATCGCGCGTTTTCATCAATTCGAGTTCATTGCTCATCATTATCTCCATTGGCCCCTTCGGGGCCGTATCATTATCAGGAAACTTGCCCAGCCAGTGCGCGCAGTCTACGTGCGCAATTCATAGCAGTAGCCACGTAACTGCAGCGTCGGTTAACCACCTCAACTGTGATTTTTGTGCCCTGTACCACGACGGTATAGGTCCGCTTCATTTTCTGCCGGCCATAATCGCCATAAAGCTCAACGTGTTTTGCCAGTGCGGCATCACAAGCCTGGCGGCCCAGCGGTGATTGCTTGCTTCGGTTAATCAGTCGCATATTCACCTCACACAAAGACATCAACAGGATCGCCAGCTGCGCGCGCGTTGTCGTTCGCTTCCCGGCGGAGGCCGAGAACATAGCCAACGGGATCCCAACTGGACAGAATTGCATTGAGCTCTTTATGGCTGTGCCAGGTTGTCAGGCGTTTTTTAAGCTCGCTGGCGCAGGCGCGCACGTTCGCTCGGGTGGGGCCGGCCATCTTCATGCACAAGCACAAAGTCAGAAGCAGATCCGAATATTCGTCGGCGGCTGCGCGCAATGCTGCCGGGTCGATGCTGGCTTCCAGCTCAGGTAATCGATGTTTAAGACTCATGCTGCACCGCCTTCAACGCGCTTGAACTCGATAACCCAAACCCAGGGGTTGGCTTTCCAGCTCTCCTCGCCGTAGATTGAGTCCCACAGCTCGCGGAATGCTAAACCGGCTTCCATAGGGCCAGATGCGGCAATAACACCCTCGGCGCGTGCATCGTCCTGGCTCATGCTGCGTAGGCGCTCAACGCGCACGTCGGTGATTTCCAGCAGAATGCGGCTGGCTGCTCTCGGCATATGAATGGAAGGTTTCCAGCACCAACGGCCATCTTCATAACCATCGTCATCACCCCAGGTAAAATCACCATCAGTTGCATAAATGGCGTAGCCAGAGTAATAGCCATTGCCAAACGGCATTTCGTGGATGGCAGTCGCTGGACGATCAGGAACCCAGTCAATCATCAAACCATCGTCACTAAAGGCGTGACTGACAACGCCCCAAGTTTCACGCACCCAGATGCGATCACCGACGGCACCGAACGGACAATGGATTGCGATATCTTCAATTTTCGGCAACAACAGTCCGTTAAGAGGTCTGCTTAACCACTTACCAGATAAACTTCCGCTTAATGTTACCTCTGGCTGCGGCTTGATGATTCGCCGGGTCTGTGTCTTCCTGCCGCTCAGCAGCGCCCGCACCATCTCCCCGTTAAAAATCATTCCGCGTTCAGTAATTTTCGTCATATCGTTACCGGGAGGGCGAACCCTCCCGCCTCCCTTAGCCCACGTATTCCGGTTTCATGTCGTCCAGGGTGATGCGGAACTGGTCATACAGTTCATCACCGAGGTGGCGGCGCGATGAGGTCAGGGTGCTTTCTGCCTTCGCGAATAACGCTTCGGCTTCCGGATCCCCCGGGTTAGGAAGTGAATTTATGGCGGCCTCAACTTTGTTCTTCGCATCAACAAGGTAGTAGCGTTTCACCGCCTTACTCTTCAGTTCGGTATACAAAGCAGTACCCAGCAGAGCTTTCTGTGATTCGATGTCTACACGAATGGCTTTGGCCTGGTCCACTGAGTCAGCTGTTTCAATCCGCTCTCGGAGTTCGTGAGCAACAGAGTCAACGTTAGATGCAGGCTCTTGCGTGCTGGTGGAATCGCCAACGGAGTGTGTTATCTCATTCAGCGTGACCTTTTCTGTCTGCGCCGGGTTGATAACCCTTTCTTCGCGTTCGTCAATTTCATCGGCGGTATAGACCCCGAGGATCACATCCGGGCAGTACAGCCGCGCCCAACGTTTAACGGCGAGATAGGCCAGTTGCTGACGGGGGTCGCTCGCCCACAGTGTAGAGTTGCGGACTTGTGCCTGTGAAAGCATCAGCACAAGCTCGCGAGGCTCTGATTCTCCTTTGAGCGTTGCCCAGGCGCGGACGCCCACGCCAGCTTCATCTTGCAAATCCCAGCCCGGCGCGATGTAGTCGTTACCTTTGCCGCTGGTTTTTTTAATGAAGCGGCCAACGATATTTTCCCATGCACCAAACCATTCAAAATGGATCCGGTCTTTGGTTGGAGCCATGGTGTTAATTACCGCATTCACCAGTTGTGCCTCATAGCCAAGCACACCTGAGTTACCCACGATGAAGGTTTTCTGTGCCACTGCAAACGGATCCATACCCCAACGCGCTGCCTGCATCACTACAGCCATACACGCATCTGGTTTCCCGCGATAATGCTCAGGCACGAAGTTTCCACTATTGGCCATTACTTCCGAGAGCGTGCGCAGGCGGTTGAACAATTCACCGTTCGTCAGGATAGAAACGTTGTCGATCTTCTGGGTCTGGTTTTCAGTAGTTGCGACTAAATTGGACATTGTTATTCCCCCTTATGCCTGTACGCGCAGCGCTTCGAGACGGCGCATATCAAAATCGTTAAGTTCTTCGGTGTAGTCTTCGGTAATCGGCGCCGGCCATTCGCCAGTGTCGAAACCGTTCGCGATGGCGCGCATTGCTTTGCGATATTCCAGCATGCCGAGTTCCAGCAGTTCTTCGGACGCCTCGATGATGGCGATCCAGTGGTAGTTCTCGTCTTTGTTGACGAATATCCAGAAGAACTGGTCAAGGGCTGCGGTTTCGCAGTACATAGCCGCGCTCAGGTGGTAATCGCGCTCGATGATTTCCCGGTGCAGCTTCGCGCGCAGGCCTTCCTGTTTAATGTTCCACATACTGATGGTTTTCAGGTCCGCACCAATGCGTAGGCCGCCCATGTCTATCTCAAGGTCAGGGCGCACACGAACTTCCAGCCCGGTTTCCTCATCAATGCCGAAATAGCTCACCTCGACGGCACGGCTCGGGTGCGTCAACAACTTGCCAGCGGTCGGGTGATTCAATAGTGCTTTCTGAATGGCCAGTGCCGTAGCCAGCTGCTGGCGGGTAACCAGCACTTTTCCTTCCGGGTTATCGCGCCATGCATCCAGCAGCTCATCGGCAAACACGGCATCCGGTTTAACCGATTTCACGGCCTGAATCAGATCCGCCTTAGTACCTGATACTTTCAGCGGCTGCGCCTTCTGCGCTTCCTGAGCAACCATGTCAGGATTAATAAGTGCCAGTTGTTCCAGTAAGGCATCGCGGCTACCGCTGGTTTTCACCTGGGCGGGCAGGGTCGCGTTGTATTCCTTGATGCATGCCTTCATTGCGGTGGCGGTTTGCTTCTGACCGTCTTCAATGCGCTGGAACTCAGCAGGCAAAGACATATAACCCTGGCCGGTTTCTTCAACTGATGTACCCAAGGGAACCTGGGCGGGCAGGGTCGCGTTGTATTCCTCCAGGAATCTCTTGATGTCATCTGCGCTGAGCAAAACCGGAAGCCCGTTGTTGTATTCGTCGATAAACGCGCGGATCGTCGCCGTCGTGGTGAAGGCGCCTTCCGGGATTTCCGGCTCGATGCTGAATTCTTTTTTCAGCTGATCAGGCTGCAGCGCCAGTGCATGCACCAGATTTCCCATATCCAGAACAGGGGAGCGTACCTTCTGGATGGTTTTGGATACGTGGCGCGCCTCGAAATACATCAGCGATACCCGGGCATCTTTAACCATCGTGGAGCTGATGCCGTTAGCGGCGTGGTAGACCTCATTTGGCACGCCTTCATATCGACCAGGCTCGAAATACTCCGGCCATGCTGGCGCTGCTTGTTCAGCCTCTTCCTCTTCATCGCTATGAGCTCTCTCGGAAACCTGGCTTTTCAGCACTTCGGCGGTAAGATCCGGGCAGCGTTCAGCCAGTATTTTGCTCATGTTCACGGCAGTTGTTTGCGCAGGAGGCTCATCAGCGCCTTCGCCTGCTGATACCGCATTATCATTTTCGTCTTCGACCGGCTGAGCCGTTTCCATCTGCACATCGCTGGTGGTTCCCCCGGAATTAGCTGGATGTAATTTTTCATCTGCAGCGCGCTGGCGCGCCTGGTCCACTATAGAAAGTGCTGGTGCTGGCTTGCTATCCATCAGACCATCAATCGAAAAAACACCATTGCCCATGTTCAAAACTTCAGGCTGTTTGGGCTTGGTCAGGTCTTCGGTTATCCACTTCGGATCCGTGGGGTCACTGATACCTTCGACATATTCGCCACGTTCGGAGGCCAGAACCTGATTAGCGTCTGGACGTTGCTTTTGAGCCTCTTTTACCAGTTCGGTACCAACTGCTTTAAAGTCGGAGGAGAGTGTTTCCAGCTTTGCGCTGCTATCCTCTCCGGCGATTGGTTGGTTTATTGCATCCAGAGTGACTGCAGCAGATGGAATATGCCCCGCCTTGGCAAGCGTTTCAGCGCTTGGGGTATCATGCTTATGTTCAGTCAGATTCGCGTTGATGTAGCCACGCAACCGATCTGGAAAAGGAGTTATTCCACTGGATGCTTCCCTGATCAGTGCAAAAATCGCTGCACGGGAATAATCAAGGATGCCTGGTGTGCTCCGTAATGCTGCAGACCATTCTTTAAATGGACTTTCTTTCTTCTGTACTATTTCCTTCGCGCGGCGGTGGACTGATGCCGGAAAATTATAGATATCAAAATCCATTGGCATTGTGGCCAGGGCTATTTCTACATCGAGCGTATCAAGGGTATGGGTGTAGTCAGGATTGCGATCAGTTTTATTACCGCCGCCAGCATTCGTACCTGCATCAGTTTTCATAACTGAAGAAATACAGTTACCGGCAGCCCATTCCCTGGTGAGAATGCCGCGGTCGATCGCGTTCGTGGCGAACCACAGCTTTGCAAACTGGATACGTTTGCCGAGCTCATGGCGTTTCCCTTCCGGGAAGACTTTTTTATTGGCGCTGGTGAATTTCCAGAGCGCAGGCATATCGTATTTTTTGATTTCTGGGACATTCTCGGCGGCCAGAATCAGATCCTGGACGGCTGCGTTATCAGTGTCCATTTCAAGAACTGACAGCTCCTGCCGGTGAGGCATGCTGATATGATAAACGTGGCGTTCTTCTGCCATATACTGCGCCAGCAGCTGAGCGCGAAAGGGGAGTTCTGCCACGTTAAAAAGCGCGCTGGAATCGTCCTGGTATTCATCACTACCGAAAGTTTCCACGGTCTCACCTTGTGCCGCGTCGCCAGTAGTATTGGCTTCGACAAACTCGCCACTAACGGGCTCAGCGGATACCCCGACATCATCGCCGTGATGAACATCAGCAGGCGCCTGTCCTGGCTTCAAAGTCCAGGTTCGGCCATCATCGCCGAGCTGGTAGCGTTCGCACCATGAGTAATCGAGAACACCCTCCGCCGGCAGGTCGTTGAATACCGGGAAATCGGTGCGAATAGGTTTTTGATAGTCTTTGCCGCGGCCTGTTTCGATCCCAGCGTCTTCCAGATCGACGTCGAGCTGCAGTAGAGCGCGGGCTTCTGATTTATTAGTGCGCCAGATTACGGCATCAGCTTTACCCGATTTTTGAGTCGCTTTTATCAGATAAAAATATTCCATGTGATAGCCTCTATTTTGGATGTAGAATCCCCCGGGCCATTGGTAGCGCCCATTTAGGGTGGTCATTGGTTTTGGTAATTTCCGGTGTAACTTTGGTCGGTGGCACCGGACGTACAGCCCGCTTCGGCGGGTTTACGTTAGCCCTCGTGAGCCATCTGGTCGTGAGAGGCGCAACGTTCTGAGCAATACTCTTTTTCTTTCCGTGCGAGCTGGTTCCCCTGGAGGTACAACAGGGTGCTTACCACTGGTTTTCCCTCGATTGCTTTACGGCAGTAACCGCATTTCTTCTGCATTCTTCCCCCTACATTTGCACCGTGAACCCGGCCGGATGCTCGTCCAGTACACCTTTCAGCGGATAACATTCAGCTTTCACGTGTTGCTCTTCTGCGGCTGCCTTGCAGTCATTCTCAGTGTCGTAAACGCCGAGCAGGACATCCTGATTACCGCCCGTCAGCATGCTAACGGTGAGAACCAGGGCAAACATCGTGCTCATGAAGGGTCTCCTTTTTGCGCGAGCATGTAGCACACCCGGCGGATGAAAGCTGACAGCGGATTTAAACGAACAGCCTGCTGACGAGCGGGTTTGCGTGCGAAATCAATCATAGAAATAACTCCCTCAGTGCGCAGAAAAGCGCGATCCAGATGAAGAGCCCAATTACTGCCGAAATGACCAGGGCTCTGATGCCTTGTTTACTCATTTCAACCTCAGCCATTACGTGGCCAGCGGAACGTTTAAACCTACTGCGCGTTGATCTCTCCACCTCATCCCGGTCTTCATATGCGCCGGGCCGCTACTTCGTGGGCGTCCTGCCTTGGTGGGTTGTTGTGTGAGTTGATATTAAGCCTTAGACTTAAATCGTGTCAAGTCTTGAGCTGATATTGTACTAAGTTTGTGACTTAATTTTTATGAGGGTGGCAGTGTGTTATGCTCACAAAATCACCAAAGAGGGCTGTGGGCATGGGGCATGAGGATGAGTTTTTCGCGGAGATGCACCCGCAGATAGCGCGGGTTATCGGGATAGCGGTTATGCAGCTACTGGTTGAGAGGCAGGAACCGTCAAGAGAGGCGCTGATAGAGATGATTCAGGTGTTGTGGCAGGAAGACCGGGCCGATCTGGCTGTGGAGTTGGCTATTGACGTTCTGTCGCTACCAAAAGAGTAGGGCAATAAAAACCCGGCACGGGGCCGGGCTACTGACGCTGACAATACGGCAATATTTTTTCAATCGCTGATTGAATAATTGAAGGGCTATGAAAGTCAGGATCTTTCAACGGGTCACTGTCATCAATACTGTTTTGCAGGGAGCGCTGATATTCACTCCAGAGGTCCGAAAGGTGTTTCTTGTTTTTGGTGATGCTGATATCAATGAACGTATCAATCTCTCGCTGTGATATTGATACATTTCCGCCACCGGGAAATACTCCATTCTTAACAAGTCGCAATTGCTCTCGTAATTTTTGTCTTATAACATCACTTATTGCATTGAATTCCTTTCTTTTTTCTCCCTTTATGGCGAAATGATAGCTAAAGTAACCACTTGCAGGAACTGCTGTGATAGATACAATCATTGCAATAGTTGCAACAATGTCACTGTAGCTCATGGAGATATCCCTATGTCAGGTTCAGATATTTATGCCACGATTGCTTTGGTGGTTTCAGTTACAAACCTCTCCGTAATCCTCTATGGAATCTGGCGGTTACGCGATTAACCGGCGATAACATCTTACTTATTCGCCATCACCCTTAATCCTGCGCCCCATGTACTTGGCGTACAGCTCGTCGAGCTCCTTCAGGCGCAGAGATACGATCCGCAGCATGTTCTGCTGCTCTTCTTCGGGCAATTGTCGATAGAGTTCGAGCAGACGTTGTTCGTCGGCCTTTAGCCCACTCCCTTCATTAACCTCTTCTCCCAGTAACCAAGGCACTGACACCCCGGCGGCATCTGCGACCGCAAGTGCAGATTCCTTACTCATCGCGCCTTTCTTGAACCAGCCGTTCACGGACTGCGGCGTAATTCCCGCAACCCTGGCCATATCAGATTTTGTCATCCCGCGGCGAGTTAGTTCTGTTAGGCGCTCTACGAGAATCGGGTTAAGTAATTTTTTCTCAGTCATATCAGAAGAGTAAGCCTTTTGCTTATAAATTTAAATTAGCCCAAGGCTTGATTTATTATTAAGTCTTAGGCTTAATTGGTGTGTGTACTCACCGGAGACGACTATGAACGGATTAGAAAAGGCCATCAAAAAAGCAGGCACAGCTAGCAATCTGGCAACCCTGCTGGGCATCAAACCCATGTCGGTAAGTCGCTGGAAGAACCGCTACAAAGGCGTTGTTCCTCACGACCGGGTATTGCCGATATTCAACATCACCGGCGTTACGCCGCATGAGCTTCGCCCGGACCTCTACCCGAATCCAACTGACGGCTTGCCGCAGGACCGGGGGCAATAGCTATGCATTCCATTTCATTGCAACAGACTACCGGATTTCAGCAGGGATCGCTGATTCCGAATTATCAAAATGTCCCGCGCAACAACAATATGCTGACTCATATCAGGGAAGCCGTCCGCGCATGGAACAAAGCCACCCCCGGAGCTGCCCAGGATCACATATCGCAGTTGGTCGCGCGGGAGTGGATTGCGCGCGGTGGACGTGGGCTGCTTCTAGTGGGATCGAAGCACAACGTTAAGCAGAACTTTTTCAGAATGATTAACACGCCGGGCCCGAAGAACGACGCAAATCTGACAGCTCTGCTCCCAGTGATTATCGATGTGATGTCTCGCGACAACGAGAAAGTGGCCCGGGAATTTGGCCTGCTGAAGGGGAAGACCAAGGAAGAGATGATCGCCGAGGCTATCAAGGAGTGCGCTGAAGCAAAGCAGGCGGTGATGCTGAACGCGCCAGAGCACCAGAAACTGAAGGAGGTGAGCGAGGGAATAGCGTCGCTTTTCAGGCTAATGCCTGAGCAGACAGGAGCACTGATGACGCTCGTTAGCTCAATGCTCGGCGTGATGTAAGCGGGGTATCAATGAATCACATCGAATTTATTGAAAAGAACGTCCGCGAGGAACTTCTTCGCCAGGGCTTCACGCAAGCAGTGGCTCAGGGGGGGCATACCAGGCGGTCGATATGTACAAGCGGATGTCACAGGCAAGCCGAAAAGGGGGAATGTTTGACGATGTTATGCGCCACGCAAAGTTATGGGCAGAGAAGCAGACCAGCGCAGCTGAACGCCGGGAAGCAAAGCGCAAAGTGCGAAAGGGCGGCGACCAGGCTGGGTTGTTCTGAAAGGCGAAAGCCGCGGTGCAGCAACACCAACGGCTTTCAGGTGCAAAAACGAAGAGGTAATTGCGAGGTAAGTATGTCAGGAACCAGTGCTCAGGTAAACATCCAGCCAACTCACAAGTGTTCTTTCTGCGGGGTGACCAACATCGAGGTTTCGGGCGTTCTAATAGCCGGCCCCGGCGTCTCTATCTGTCAGAAATGTGTCTTTTTGTGCGTCGAAATTGTTTTTAAATGCGCCGAAAAGACCGATAAGCCAACGTCATAAGTTCAGGAGTATCTATGCGTGACTATGCAACAGTCGCACCGCAATTCTGGCTAGGAAAAACAGGTCGCGAACTGCGGAAAAAAGGCGCTGAAGCGCAGGTGGTCTCGTTTTATCTCATGACCTCGCCACACGCAAACATGCTCGGTTTGTATTACCTGCCAATTCTCTATATCGCCCATGAAACAGGGCTCGGCTTAGAAGGGGCTTCGAAGGGGCTTAAAAGCACCATCGAAGCGGGGTTTTGTAGCTATGACGAGGACACAGAGATGGTCTGGGTGCATGAAATGGCCGCCTACCAGGTAGGCAAGGCATTAAAGCCAGGTGATAACCGTTGTGCGGGGGTCAGGAGTGAGTATGCATCACTTACCGAAAACCCTTTCCTTTCATTGTTTTACGAGCGTTACAAGGATGATTTTCATCTGAATGTCAAACGAGAATCGTGCCCAACGCCAGAAGGGGCTTCGAAGGGGCTACGAAGCCAAGATCAGGAACAGGATCAGGAACAAGAACAAGATAAAGATCTTTCGGGGCATGGCTCCGCCACACCCCTAGATGGTGGATCCTCCGATGAAGCTCCATCTGACAAGCCGAAAAGCAGTTACCCGGAGGACTTTGAACTGGCCTGGAAGGAATACCCAAAGCGCGCAGGAGGCAATAGCAAGGCCGATGCGTTCAAAGCTTGGACTGCCCGAATTAAATCAGGCGCAACAGCGCAGGAGCTTACCGATGGTGTTCGACGATATGCGGATTACGTCACTGCTGCCGGAAAACTCAACACTGAGTACGTGAAACAAGCGTCCACGTTTTTCGGTCCCTCAAAGCACTACGAGGAGTTGTGGAGCTTCGAAGTACCAACCGGTAAACGGGATCCGAACTCAATATCCCAGCCAGATAAATTAATCCCGAGTGGGTTTAGGGGGTAGCAATGAAAAATATGATTGGTACCGGAAGCGCGTTAGAGAGACTGAAAAAACTTATTCCGCCTGGTGTTCAGCCTAAATTCGCCAGCGTTGAAGAGTGGCGCACATGGCAGGAAGAGGAAGGCCGAAAACGCTGCGAAGAACTGGAAAAACAAAATCAGCGTACCCGCGCTGAGAAAATCTTCGGACGTGCGGGAATTCAGGATCTGCATCGGAGTTGCACGTTCGCAAATTACCAGGTGGCAGGAGATGGTCAGCGCCGGGCGCTCACGATGGCAAAAAGTTACGCACAGAACTTCGGTTCCGGGTTCGCAAGCTTTGTATTTAGCGGAGCTCCCGGTACCGGAAAAAACCATCTGGCGGCGGCAATCGGCAATCACCTGCTGGCTGGTGGACACTCCGTGTTGGTGGTGACTATTCCTGACCTGATGCTACGTGTTCGTGAGTGCTATGACGACGGGCAGTCAGAAGCATCTCTCCTGGACGACCTTTGCCGGGTTGATTTGCTCATCCTGGACGAAGTGGGGATTCAGCGTGGCAGCAGCGGCGAGAAGGTCATTCTGAACCAGGTTATCGATCGTCGCCTGTCATCCATGCGTCCGGTCGGCATTCTGACCAACCTGAATTATGAATCCCTGACGGATACCCTCGGTGCGCGGATCCTTGACCGTCTCCAGATGGACGGCGGCATGTGGGTGAACTTCGACTGGGATAGTTATCGCAAAAACGTCCGCCATCTGCGCGTCGTTAAGTGAGGAAAACATGGCTAGAGCATTGTCAGCAGTTGAGCGCAGAGAGTACGTCCGCGCAGTGATTCGGATCACCAGGCATCAGGGGCGACTCACGACCGCCGAGGCAATGAAAAAACTGGGGCTGAGCCGCGCTACTGTCCAGCGGTATTTTTCCGAAGCAGAAGCGACTGGCGAGGTTGTCCGGCATGGTCGTTTGGGGCTGTTCCGCGATCAGCGGGCCGTCATCGACTTTGACATGAAGCGTTTTGGCCTGGTGCCGAAAGTTGCTGTTGGGATGAATTACAGCCTGCTTGGCAGTCCTGTTTTTCAGCGAGTTTTAGATGTTCAGGAGGCTATTCATGGCTAAGAATTCAATCGATGTATACGGTGCCAGCGGCAAAACAAACGTGCTCAATTTCGAGCCTGAAAACCTGCACCTGGTCACCGATAAGACCCACCCACTTTACGATGAGCGTGTACACCTGCCTATCGAGGAAGGGATGGTACTGAACATTGCGGAGCTGGGTGTACTGGAGCCGATCATCGTCTGGAAAGACCCTGAAACGGGGCTCACCTGCGTAGTTGTTGGCCGTCAGCGCGTTAAACATACCCTTGAGGCAAATAAACTCCGTCTGAAAGAAGGCAAAGACCCACTGCTTGTTCCTGGGGTCGTTAAGCGCGGATCAGCAAATCAGATGGCTAAATACATGGTCAGCGAAAACGAAATTCGCCGACCTGATACGCCGCTTGGCCGGGCTAAAAAAATGTCAGACGCGCTCGACCGCGGGCTCGATGAGGACGACATTGCGGTGTTGTTTGGCTGCAGCGTTCAGACCGTTCGAGCAACGCTCTCCCTCCTCGATGCTACCCAGGCCGTCCGGGAAGCGGTAGAGGCTGGCACAATTACCGTTACCCAGGCGCGTCAGTTGGCATCGCTTATACCCGAAGAGCAGCGGGAGAAGGTCAAGCAGATCGAGACAGCGACCGCCGGCACCACGGGCCATGAAAAAGCCCGGCGACAGCGCCAGGTTCTTGGTGAAGCAAAGCCGCGTATCAAATCACGCAAGGAAATTACAAAAGCACTCGAAGATGCCAGTGGCGAATATGCCGAGGCTCTGCGCTGGGTGCTTGGGGAGGCGGTATGAATATTGATCCTGAGAATTACAGCAAATACACCCTCCGTCGGTTCGCCGCCATTTTGGATGTGATCTGCTGGGTGCTGATTGCCGTAGTAACCGTTGGTATCTGCATGTTTATTGAATGGTGGACAGCATGAACATCTCAACAGTAAACGAACTCATTCAGTCGCTGGAGAGCGCAGGCGAGCTGTCGATCAGAGAGCAGAAGTTCCTGAAGCTGGCGAAAGCGTTTAAGCAGGTAGCTGCGGAGAATAAGCGACTAACTGATGTCGCTCAGGGTGGCGCATTCGTAATGCAAAAGGCGCTGATGGAATATGAATTTGGCGCCGGCATGACCATGCAGGCAGAGGATTTTATTCGTGACGCCAGAGAAAAGCATTCCGCCACCGATCGCATTTTTGCAGAGACCGAGGCGCGCGGAGTTGAGAAGTTCGCGGCAAAACTTCGAATTCCTGGTGATGACCAGTTTTTTGACGCTTTAGCAAAAGGGGTTGCAATTGCTGCTGATGACTTCGCCAAGCAGCTGCGCGAGGGGGCCGACAAATGAGCAACCGAATCCCTAACTTCGGCTGGAATCGCCTGAAACTGGCAACGCTCACCTATGAGCAACTGGCTCAACTGGAAGAGCAAGTGAAGGCCGAGCATGCCTGCAAAAACGGCATTCACCTCTTCGACAAGGCCGGTCAGCGCAAACTCGATGCCCTTAGCTGGGCCGTATACAACAAGCAGAAGGCGGAGCGTGCCGCATGACAACTGATATCACCGAACTGGCGCAGAGCCTGAAAGCGGCAGCGATCGATGCGAAAGAGCTCGCCATTATCGCCCGGTATTCGAAAGGCCGTGCGGCGGCGGAGAAATTTTACGCCCTGGCTAACCCAAACAATGTCATCGCACTGGTAGAGGCGCTGGAGAAGGTGCAGAGCAGAGACGTAACCCAGGCAGCTAAAGACTACCATTTCGACCAGCAGGCAGACCGCATCGCAGAGCTGGACGCAGAGCTTGAGCGGGAGAGAGAGAAAACACGGCGCGTGATGTCTCGCATCGCCGAGCTGGAGTCCCGCACCGTGAAGCTGCCGGATGGATGGCAATTCGAAGAATGTGAGATAGAGGGTTGTGAAAACGGCGCGATATTCAGTGTCGGCACTGGCAGTAGAAATATTCACCTTTGCGATAAATGCGCGCATGAGCATCAGAATTCTCGCTTGAAGAAGTCTCCGTTATCTAAGCGGCTGCCCTTCAAAATGTCAGCTGGCATCAAGGTGGAGGCTGAGTGATGTGGAGAGGAACCGATCGCACCAGAAGCCAGATGATACTGACCGAGTATCGCTATGACCCTAAAGCCAAAGACTCCAAATCCGTTTATCTGGTGCGGCATAACAGCCGCATTCATCAGACTGTTCTGGAGCAGCATTTGACGATAGAGCGCGATAGTTTCGGTCGTTTCATACCGACTATCGAACTGAAAGACTTTCCGGAAGGACTTAGCGACCGTGAGTCGATGCTCAAGCTTGCCGACTGGCTGCATCGTTTAGGTGTGGCGATCGAGGATAACTGGAGCCAACCATGACCAAATCAACCATAACAAGAGAGCAGCTGGAAGAATGGGTTGCACAATTTGATGAAGATGGCGGCTGTGATGCCACTGACAGCCAATTAGAGGCTCTCATTCGTCAATCGCTGGCCGCAATGGACGGCGAGTCTGAGTGTCTGCCGCTTGACTACCTACAGGGGCACAAAGACGGTCTGGAGTGGGCCGCCCAACTGGCAGAAGCCAATCACCCTGAAACAGGAGACTGGCTGTACGATGACCCTATCGAGCTGGCAAAGGCTATTCGCAAAGGTCCAGATATGCCGCCAGCGCAGTCGGTAGCGGACAGCGAGCCGGTGATTGTTGTTGGCGATGATGGAGGGGATGCGCTTTCTTATCGCCGCCTTATCCAGTCCTTTGAGCCTGGCACTAAGCTCTATCGCCACGCGCAGCCGGTGCCGGCAGTGCCGGGCAAATGGATTCCGGTGAGCGAGCAGATGCCGGAAGTTGGCGTTAAGGTCTTATGCTTCCCGGTTAAAGATGAGCCAATTCATGCAACCTTCAACGGTCAATTATGGCTGCAGGATATTTCTTGGAGCGGAAGCGACGAGCCAATTGATAACGTCATTCCTACCAGCGTAACCCACTGGATGCCGCTGCCAGCCGCCCCGCAGGAGGTGAGAGGTGAATGATATTCAGCGGTATCGAATGGGGTATTTTGGCTGGTTAAAGAACGCTTTTTCTATGGCTGCCGCTGCTGTTAGCGATATGTGCGCGGTGGCGTTCTCTGTAGAAATGGCGTGCGCATTGCTATGGATAGCAATCATCGTGACATTTCCGGTTTCTATGCCAATCCTTGCATTGGTACAGATGATGGTAACCCGGCGTAAGCTGCGTAAGCGGTACGGCCATGACGAATTGATGAGGGACGACTAATGCCTAAACCCCCCCCGCAGAACGCAAAGCCATCAGTTGAAATCAAACCCCTCTCCGGAGGGGTTTTATCGTATATGCTCATTTTGCTTTTATCCCCGGGAAGGGCGATAATCACCTCGTCAGCCTGAGCAACTGACACGATTATCCGGCGCCAAGTGGGGACACATGGCGCACAAAGTAAAAAACATCCGGATTAAAGATTTGTATGCAATAACCCTTCTGATCGTGATGATTGTTCAGGTTGTTGTAGTAAATGCAGTATTTGTCTGCGTGGGGCTTGGGCTTCTTGGACTATCTGATGAAGCCCTGACGATTTTCGCGGGATGCTCAATGCCTCATATCTGTGGTCTTGTTTACTGCGTTATCCAATCCGTTTTCCGGGCAAAAAAATGAAAAGCCTTCTCTGCGGAGAGGGCTTTTTTATAGTTGATTAAACTGAAAATCTACGCGGATCGGGGTTCTCCCAGCGGTACATAATTGACATGTATTTCTGCAGTGTGAAGTGCGCTAAAGACAAGCAGGTTGCGCGTTGTGGTAATGCGGTTCCTCCGCCTTTTGCTGAGGCGCTGGTGAGGGCTAATTTACCGGAGATGTGCCTGAAAAAAGACATTGCAACATGATAAAACCCGCTTCGGCGGGTTTTTTATTATGGAAAAACATCAATCTAAACATGAGCATGGAGTTCGCAAAAAGTGCCTTTAATGTCTTGACCATTTATCTCTTCAGGTATACTGTTTATTTATACAGTGCTTATGTGAGGTGCTAACCATGAAAGTTGAAGTCACAATTGATAAACATAAAAAACTCCCTGATGGCGCCATACCTGCGCTTGAGCAAGAATTGCTGCGCCGCTTGTCCCAGTCTTATGATGACTGCAAATTAACCATTCGACGCACAAGCAACGATGGCCTTAGCGTTTTGGGCGGCGCTGATGGCGATAAAAAACGCGTTGAGCAAATTCTGCAAGAGACGTGGGAAAGCGCGGACGACTGGTTTTACTGATTCACCTTTTGGTGGCTAGCATTTCCCAAAGCATCGCAATAAGCGTGTCCCTTTGATGCTGTCACCGGACTTTTTTTTGCGTCTGTATGTCGCTCAGGGGGTAGTGTGAGTGATGGTATTGAGGTTCCTACTAATCATTCCTGGTACGATGTTGTCAGGAGATCAGATGGCGCCATTATTTGTAGCTTCCCGGCCGAAGGAAGGCATCTGATTTACAGGGTTAATGGCATAATTTCAATGCGACCTTTATTGCCTGAAGAAGAAATTTTTACTCTAAACGGATTTATGAAATTTGCGGAACGACTTGGCTACCGAGTTCTCCCACCTTCTGATAATATGAAATCAACGGCCTGAACAACCGTTACCTACTGCGCCACGGAGAGAAGCCATGGCGCAATTGCACTTAATAAAACAATCTCAAGGTATCCTGATCCCCGCGACGCCGGAGACCAGTGATTTTCTGCAATCAAAATGCAAGCTCGGATCCGTTCTGGAAGCCGATTATAAGCTTGTCCGCAATCCGGCGTTTCACCGCCGTTACTTTGCTTTACTCAATCTCGTCTTTGAATATTGGGAACCTACCGGCGGGGCGATTTCGTCTAACGAGCGCAGGCTTATCACAGGTTACGCCAAATACCTTGCTGCATATGGCGGGAGTGAATCGGCGTTGCTTGATGCCGCCGGGCAATATCTCGACCGGATAGCTGAGAAGCGATCCGGCTATATCAGTATTTGCAAATCCTTCGATGCTTACCGGGCGTGGGTCATCGTTGAAGCCGGCCATTATGACGCCATACAGCTGCCGGACGGCACGCTGAAAAAACACCCTCGCAGCATTTCTTTCGCAAGCATGGACGAATGCGAGTTCCAGGAACTGTACAAAGCATCGCTGGATGTTCTCTGGCGGTGGATCCTCTCTCGTTCATTCAACAGCCTGCAGGAAGCTGAGAACGCCGCCAACCAGCTTTTAAGCTTCGCGGGGTGATGCCGATGAAACACTCATGGTTTCACCATCTCGAATGCACAACGCAGCAGGCCGACGAATTGGTAGCGAGATATCGTCAGCGGGGCGTAAAGGTCGAACGAAGCTTAAACCCTGACTTTATGACATGGACCGTCAGCGCGCAGCTGGTGGAGGACAAAAAACCGCCGCGGCCAGACTCTCGCTGGCGCAACAGGATGTGGGGGTGAGTATGGCGAACCTTCGCAAAGCGGCCCGAGGTCGCGAATGTACAGTGCGGATCCCTGGTTACTGCAACGGCAACCCGGAAACCAGCGTGTTGGCGCATTACCGCCTGGCGGGTACGTGCGGCACAGGGTGCAAGCCTGACGATACTCAGGCGGCGATCGCCTGCAACGGGTGCCATGACGTAATTGACGGCAGAACCAAAACCACCGATTTCACATACGACGAATTGCGCCTGATGCACGCAGAGGGGGTAATGCGCACCCTGGAAATCTGGCGGAAAGAGGGACTCATCAAATCATGAAAATCTACGATATCACGCCCATCGGCAAACCCAGGATGACCAGAGCTGATAAATGGAAGCAGCGTCCGGAAGTAATACGTTACCGGGCGTTCTGTGATGAAGCTCGTCTGCGCAAAATTCACCTGCCAGATTCCGGCGCTCACGTCACGTTCGTCATGCCTATGCCGCAAAGCTGGAGTCAGAAAAAGAGAGCGCAATACGCAGGACGTCCACATCAGTCAAAGCCCGACTGCGACAATATGCTGAAAGCCCTAATGGACGCCCTCTATGAGGATGATTCACACGTCTGGGATTGCCGCATCACCAAAATATGGGGCGAGAAAGGGCAGATCATCATTGGGGAATCTCTATGACCCTCGATCACTTCATGCAGTACCAAACTGAGAGCGTTAAGCGCGCCAGTATGCAGCCAGTAGCAAAGCACAACCTGAACCAGACCAAAACCAAACAGCCAAAGAGGGCCGCAGCGTGAATCTTGAAAACACAGTGAAATACCACTTCGCAAAATCCACGCTGATTAGCGATTCTCCGCGTGCTACCGCCTCTGATTCACTGACCGGCACCGACATCATGGCAGCAATGGGCATGACCCAGGAACGTGCCGCGATGGGGTATAGCGCTTTCCTGGGCAAGATGGGCATAAGCAACAATGACCGGGATCGGGCTATCGGACTATTGGCTGAGTACGCGCTGACAAAATGCGATAAGGTTGCTGCGTTGCGAAAGCTCTCGCCAAGCGTAAAACCCCGGGTTATACGGATCCTCGCAGAGTACGCCTTTGAGGATTACTCCCGCAGTGCTTCCAGTAAAAAAACATGCGACTGCTGCAATGGGTCTGGATTCATCGACGCAGTGGCGTTCACCAACAAAGTAACGTATCCGGACGGCAAACCGCCGAAGTGGGTCAAAGTTACAAAGGGGATCTATCCATCATACTGGGAGGAGGTGAAGTCGGTCCGGGAGCAGGTCCGGGTGCTTTGCCAAAAGTGCAAGGGAAAAGGGACTGTTAGCGCCGCCTGTAACGACTGCCACGGTCGTGGGAAGGTAGTGAACCAGGATGAGACGGAGAAGCAGGGAGTGCCTGTGATGGGTAACTGTAAACGTTGTGGCGGTCGCGGGTATGAGCGAATCCTCTCAACTGCTGTGCATAGGGCCATTTGCCAGATAACGGACACCATCACTCTGGACACCTGGAAGAAATCGGTTAAACCGTTCTTCGATGTATTGATCACTAAATTCGATATAGAGGAGGCGTGGGCAGAGGCGCAACTCAAACAAATAACGCGGTGAGATATTTACTTTTCCCGAATTCGTGTTAATTTGTTCTAACGATGGGCATTGTATGTTCACCGTTGAAGAAAAAATTTAAAGCCTCGGCAACGCCGGGGCTTTCTGCGTTTTGGGCTCGCTTCGGCGGGCCTTTTTCATTTCAGGCTCGCGGGAATCATCATCGACACGCTTCGTTGTTAAATCCAGCCGGACGGGCCTGACCTTCTCACACACAGCTTCCCGATCTTTCATCGGAGGCGGTAACTATGGCTAAGCGTATGCAAGACAAAGAGAGCATTGCCGGGATGTCCTGGCTGGTTCTGCTGATCATTGCTTGCTGGGGTGGACTTGTCCGCTACCTGATAGATGTGAAGCAGAGCAAGGCAACATGGAGCTTGATCAATGCTCTTGCCCAAATGGTGGTTTCAGGGTTTACCGGCGTTATTGCTGGCCTAGTGAGCATTGAAAGCGGACTGAGCATTTACATGATACTGGCCACTGCCGGTATCAGTGGTGCTATGGGTTCCGTAGCGCTCACGTATTTCTGGGAACGAATCACCGGAGTGAAAGCACAATGACAGCAGACCAGATTATCGAGGGGATCCTCGGCAAAGAGGGTGGTTATGTCGATCACCCCTCTGATAAAGGCGGGCCGACCCGCTGGGGCATCACGCAAACCACCGCCCGTGCACATGGCTACACCGGTGATATGCGGAACCTGCCCAGGGAAACAGCAAAGCAAATCCTGCTGAGCGATTACTGGACCGGCCCCCGGTTTGACCAGGTGGCAGCTCTATCTACGTTACTGGCAGATGAGCTTTGCGACACTGGCGTGAACATGGGGCCCAGCGTCGCCAGTAAGTTCTTTCAGCGCTGGCTGACGGCAATGAATATGCGTGGGAAGCTTTATCCCGACCTTATCCCGGATGGAGCCATTGGCCCCCGAACCATCACCGCGCTTAAGGGATATCTTTCCGCCCGCGGGAAAGAGGGTGAACAGGTTCTGTTGCGTGCGCTGAACTGCAGCCAGGGTGCCAGATACCTCGAACTGGCGGAGGGCCGCGAAGCCAACGAGGATTTTCTCTACGGCTGGGTTAAGGAGCGTGTCCTGTGAAGATGATCATTTTCGCTTTGCTCGTGCTGGTGGCTGTGCTCGTTCTGTTACTTCTGCGCAAATATACCCGGCTGGAGTTCGTAGGGCATGCCAGCTTGCTGCTGAAAACGTGGTCTGTAAAGCTGGGAGCTATCGGCGCGCTGGTTGGTGTATGGGCGCAGTCGTTCCCGGATGCTGCGCTGCACGCCTGGGCGATGCTGCCACCGGATATCAAAAGTATCCTGCCGCCAAACATCGTTGCGTTGATTAGTCATGCGCTGGTGGTGCTGGCCGTGCTATCGCAATACGTACGCCAGCCAGCATTGAAAGAAAAGGCCGACGAACTGAAGGAGCCGCAGCAATGAGCTTTGAAATTATCGCGGGGCTGGTGGTTGTCATCCTGGGTGCTATTGCTGGCGCGTTTGGCATTGGTCACGCTCGCGGTACCAGTAAGGCGGAAGCCAAAGCCGATCAGCAGCGTACCGAAGAAAACGCCGCTGCTACTGTCGCTGCGGCAGAACGCCGTGCTGAAGTCACGAAAGGGGCCAGTGATGTACAGGAAGACGTTAAGCGTATGGGTGATGACGATGTTGATCGCGAGCTGCGCGAGCACTTCACCCGCCCCGGTAGTCGTTGACACGGCCTGCAGTTGGGTGCGGATCATTTACCTGACTGACCACGATATCGACGTGCTGGATAAGCAGACCAAGCGTGACATCCTGGCGCAAAACAAATCAGTGCAGGCTAACTGCCCGCAACTAACCGGCAGGGTTACGCGATGACCAAGGCAAAGAATATTGAATTTCGACTGAGCAAACTTGAGAAAGGGCCAGACGAGAACGTTCTGGCCATCATGGAGATAAGGTCGAGAGCTATTGCAGGTAGCTTGCTGAAGCAGATTTCCTGCCAGGCGTTGAAAGATCGATAATGTCATTGAAGATTGCCTTGTAGGCTTTATTTAACTTCTCAACTGTTTTCGGGGTGATATCACTCGTAGGCGGCGCGTCGATACCATCCATTAATTCTATTTCAGCAAATTTTTTCAAAACCTGAAGGACACTCTCTTTTTGTTCTTCAGGCATCGTTTGCACAATAAAAGCAACAACGTTTCTCAGCGCCAGGAGTTGAGCATGAGTTACATAGTAATGATCGATCATATTTTCATTCCTGTTCTGTTGAGCTCGGCGATTTAATAGTATAGCGGAGAAATGTTGCCCGCTACTCTGTGGCAACTTTCAATCGTGATGACTGGCAATAGCGGGACTTTTTATGCCCGGAACGGAGTATCTATGAAAGAACGAAAACTCGTAATTGAAATTGATGACAACGCCATTGATTCAGTAATCGAAAAGGTTCGCCTGCTCAAAGAAGAACTGAGAAGCCTCAGCCTGCCGATCAACATCTCTGACGCAGTGCCGGCAGCATTAAAGCCAGAAGAGGAAAGGAACACGCAGGATGCCAGAAGCGTATTCCTTAGCAACCTTGATGCCGAAATTACTCAGGCTTGGTCATCATTGACAGAGCTTTTGAATATACGTCGCGACGCGACCTCCTCCGACTAGCTGCTGCCGCTGTTTTTAGTTCATTCACGGATTTTGTGAATTTAGCCCTCACGTTACTGGCGCTATCTGTTGGCAACTCGCTGAAGAGGCAGGATACAGCGATAGATAAGATCTCGGTCTCACCTTTGAGTGACTCCAGCTCCTCGACGATTTTCTGTAAAAGTTTCTGATTATCAACGGACATTAAAACGCTCCTTACTTTTTGTGTGAAAACTCAAAGATAAGCGAGCGTTACTTTTTGCAACATCCTGATATTCGATCAGTGCCGCTACCGTGCGGCATTTTTATTACCAGAAGTAGGAGAAGAAGCATGTTGACAGTAAAAGTGATGTCGCCTGGCGGCGGCGAAGAAATCCATAGCGGCCTGAGCGTTGGTTTCAACCCCAATCAGCAGAGTATCTCAGTGTCTGGAATGGACCAGAACGTGTTCCTGAAGCAGGGGGAGGTGGCCTATGTGATGAACGCAAACGGCAAGACCATTTCCCATTACGAACACAGGGCCCAGCAGTAGGCATTACAGAAGCTCCTGAGCTAAGGGGCTTCGATAATGCTAAACCGAAGCATCTGCCTTAAGTGTTATAAAAAACCCCGTGGAGGAAATCCCAAAGCTACGGGGTGCTGTACAGCCAGCCAATGACTGATTGTAGCCACGAAGTTGGTTTATTTTCTACTGGTTGAGAATAAAACTGAGAGCCAGGAAGGCTTGAGAGTGGCTCATCCATAAGCTCACGGGTAGAACGGCAGACTTTGTCATGGCAGAGCAAAGTCATAAGTTAGTTTAGGTAACATTTCGGATATAACAAGCGTAGCGGGGCATTCCTAATAATGGAGCACCGCAGCTAAAGCATTACAGGAGCCATTCTGCCGAGTGGCTTCGATAATGCTCCCAACATCGCACAGAGGTAACACATGGCAGAGATCACACCAGCAGAACAAATTCGACTCAATCTGTTTTCCACCCTGAACTACGACACAGCAGCCGCAAAAGAGGCGATTGCGTTCGTCCAGGATAGCCAGCTCAAATATCAGCTCTTCATCCAGCAGTACAGCCGCGTGACAACTGAATCGGAAGTGGTTGCAAGAACCATCAAAGCGGTTCAAGAGGCGACCGAAGCTCTGGCGCTTTTTGATACCGCCGCTGAGTAATCATCACAAATGCCACCTGCGGGTGGCTTTTTTAATGGTTATCGAATAGGGGGAGCCTATGCCGGTATGCACGATTTCAATAGAAGTAAAAAGCCGCTGGTGGCTACCGTTCTACGTCAAGACACTGACTTTATTCTGTCTGATGTTCCAGCGCGAGCCTGATTACGAAAAGATTTCCGCATTCATCGCGAAGTATGGCATCGGCCAGAAAGTGAAGGCGGGACCAGTGCGAAAGAATACGGAGTAATCCATGGCAAAACCGGACTGGGGCGAGCTTCAGCAACGGTTCCTGTCCGATCATGCCGCAACCGGCGTATCACCGAAGGATTGGTGTAAAGCGCAGGGACTGAATTACGCTACTGCCCGCCGATACATCAAGAAACCCACTGCGCAAACTGCGCAAAAACCTGCGCAGAAGAAATTGCGCACTGCGCAAAAGGAAAAGTGCGCAGAAGAGCTGGTGGAAGATGATGGACTCACCGATCAACAGCGTTTATTTGTCGCGGAATACCTGAAGGACAACAACGCCACGCAGGCCGCTATCCGTGCCGGGTACAGCAAGAAGACAGCGAATGAGCAGGGAGCAAGGCTGTTAGCAAAAGTTAGTATTGCGCAGGCCATTGCGCAGCAGCAGAAAGCATCCATTGTGCGCACGCTTGGAAGTGCTGATGAAGTGCTTGAGCAGATGTGGCGCCTGGCAACATTCGACGCCAACCAACTTTCTCAGTATCGCCGCGGGAGCTGCCGTTACTGCTGGGGCTTCGGTCACCAGTATCAATGGCGCGATGCGGTTGAGTACGAAGAGAAGCTGGCTGAGGCTTTAGCGAAGAAAGGGAAAGAGCCAAACGACAGAGGCGGATACGGCTACGACCACACCAGCGCACCTAACCCGGAATGCCCCCGCTGCAATGGTGATGGAGTAGGCCAGCCTTTCTTCGCCGATACGCGTAAACTGGCGCCTGATGCAGCGCTTGCCTATTCCGGCGTGAAGCTCGGAAAGAACGGCGTGGAGATAACCGCTATCAGCCGCGAGCGAATGTTCGAGGCGGTGATGAAACGTCTCGGCCTGGCTGATAGTGAATTCGCCCAACGTCTGCAGCAGATTGAAATCGAGCGCCGGCAGCTGGAGATCGACAAGCTCCGCAAAGAACTGGCCGCTGACCCGGAGGATGACGAACCAACGCCAGTTGCAATCAATATCAACGTAGTCGATGCACGAGTGAGGGAAGAGGATGGCGATAGCACCGACGCTTAACATCCCTCAGGCCAAATTCCTTGCGATGCAGTACAAGTTTAAGGCCTACGTCGCCGGCTTCGGTTCTGGCAAAACATGGGTCGGTTGCGGCGGTATCTGCAAAGGGATGTGGGAACACCCCAAAATCAACCAGGGTTATTTTGCGCCAACGTATCCGCAGATCCGTGACATCTTTTATCCCACTGTTGAAGAAGTGGCCCACGACTGGGGGCTGAATGTCAAAATCAACGAGGGGAACAAAGAGGTCCACTTCTACGCGGGGCGCCAGTATCGCGGCACGACAATTTGCCGCTCGATGGAGAAACCGCAAACCATCGTTGGTTTTAAAATCGGTAACGCGCTGATTGATGAGCTGGACGTAATGCCCGCCAAAAAGGCGCAGTTAGCCTGGCGAAAAATCATCGCGCGTATGCGTTACAAGGTGCCCGGCCTGCGAAACGGAATTGACGTCACAACGACGCCGGAAGGCTTTAAATTCGTTTATCAGCAGTTCGCAAAGGCTGTTCGCGATAAGCCTTCGCTCTCAACGCTGTACGGCCTGGTGCAGGCCTCGACGTTCGACAACGAAAAGAACCTGCCGGCGGACTACATCCCGTCACTGATGGAGTCATATCCGCCGGAGCTGATCAAGGCTTATCTGCGTGGCCAGTTCACCAACCTTACAAGCGGGACGATTTACCATCAGTTTGATCGTCAGCTGAATAATTGCCATGAGGAAGAGCAGCCCGGAGAGCCACTGTATATCGGTATGGATTTCAACGTCGGTAAGATGGCCGGAATTGTTCATGTGCTGCGTTTTGGGCTTCCCTGTGCAGTTACTGAAATCATCAAGGCTTACGACACCCCGGACATTATTCGCATCATCAAAGAGCGGTTCTGGCTATATGACGGCCATGACTACCGAAAGGTGCGTGAAATCTATATCTACCCGGACGCCTCGGGCGACTCTCGGAAGTCAGCTCATGCCAGTACTACGGATATCGCACAGCTTAAACAGGCTGGATTTAATGTGATCGTGAATGATTCAAACCCGCCAGTAAAAGATCGCATCAACTCCATGAACGCCATGTTCTGCAATGGCAACGGTGAACGTCGCTACAAAGTGAATGTAAAGCGATGTCCGGTCTACACGGAATCACTTGAACAGCAGGTGTGGGGTGACAACGGAGAACCTGACAAAAAAGCTGATAACGACCACCCTAACGATGCTGGCGGCTACTTCATTGTGAAACAGTTCCCAATCATCAAACCGACCGGAAAAGTCACCAAACTGCGGATGTAAAACCATGCCTGATATTTCAACACCCAACCTCGACTACAACGATATGGTTGAGGCCTGGGATATCAATGATGCGCTGATGGGCGGCACGCTGGAAATGCGCCGGCAGGGGAAGTTGTATCTTCCGAAATGGCCCAATGAAGACCCTGAAAGCTACAAAGAACGATTAGCGGTTGCAACCCTGCTCCCTGCCTATGAGGAAGCGATCAAACAAAACATAGGGCGCGTATTTGCTGAACCTACGGTATTGAGCGAAAGCGCGCCCGAAAGCATCAGAGAGCTATCTACTGACATCGACATGGAGGGCAATCGCCTTGATGTGTGGGCGCAGCAATTCTTTAGCATCGGATTTCAGTATGGTCTGGTTCATGCGCTGGTGGACTATCCACGAGTGGATACTCAGTCCGTAAGAACAAAAGCTGATGAAATAGCAGCCGGGAGCAGGCCATACGTTACGATGCTGAACCCTCGACAGGTTATAGGCTGGAAGTCGAAAGTTGAAGGGGGAAAGGTCATCCTCACAGATTTGCGTATTCGTGAATCAATCATTGTTGATGGAGATGACTACGGGCAGACGAAGGTTGAACAAATTCGGCATATCATGCCCGGCAAGGTTGAAATATACCGCCGCAAAGCAGGCGATAATGGAGTAGCGCAATGGACGCTTCACGAAGAATGGACAACCAGCCGCAACGATATAACGCTGGTAACGCTCTACACGAAACGCACTGGTTTCATGCGTGGATCACCGCCACTTCTTAATCTCGCCTTACTGAATATCAAGCACTGGCAGAGTCAGAGTGAACAGGACAACATACTTCATGTCGCTCGCGTGCCGTTGCTGGTGGCTTACGGTCTGGCTGATGGCGAAACGTTGACGATAGGTGCTTCCTCTGCGACTCGTTTCGATGATCGTCAGCGCCAGGGACTGGAATATGTCGAGCATACCGGGGCTGCGATTGAAGCTGGTGAAACGTCATTGGAAAAACTGGAAGATCAGATGCGGCAGGCCGGGGCAAAACTCTTACGTGCCGAGAATACCTCTACCAAATCCGTTGATCAGACCAATGAAGAGCGCATGCAGGAAAACTCCCCTCTGTATACGATGGCGAGCTCTCTTGAGGACGCCCTCGATAACATTCTGCAGATCATGGCGGAATGGCTGGGTGAGAAAGAAGGCGGCAATGTCGACGTACGCACCGAGCTGGATGTTTCAGCCCAGACGTTTGATGCCACAGCTGCAACAGCTGTTCAGTCGCTCCGTCAGGGTGGTGATATACGTCAGGTCGATGCTGTTCGCGTATTGCAGGCGCTGAAATTCATCGACCCGGACGCCAAACCGGAAGAGGTAATCGACGAGTTGCGGAATCAGCAGGTCACGCTGGCCGGCGGACTGAGTAACCCGGGTGGTGCAAATGGCAACGGCGAATGACAAGCTTCAGGATGAATCGATAGCGCATGCGATATGGATTGCGCGGTACAGCACCAGCGTTGCAAACAGGATGATAAAAATCCTGAATGACAGCGATGCGGAACTGACGGCCAGATTGCTGGTGGCGATGGATAGCCTGGATGCGGACAGCTTTACCGTCTCGCGACTGGAAGCGCTGCTCAGTAGTGTCAGGGCTCTCAATCGCGAGGCTGTGCAGTCAATGTACGCCGGACTATCTGATGAACTGCAGCAACTCGCTCAGCACGAAGCAGGCTTTCAGCTGAGCCTGTTCCAGTTTGCGATCCCCGATGATGTGTTATCGCTTCACCCGCTGGTGGGTATTTCACCGGATGCAGTGTATGCCGCGGCGATGGCACAGCCATTTCAGGGGCGCCTGCTCAGTGAGTGGGCTGATAACCTTGAAGCCGATCGCATGGCGCGTATCAGCAATACGGTGCGGCAGGGATTTCTGCTGGGTGATACACATGAGCAGATAGCCCGCAAGGTACGCGGACACGCTAACCGTGGTTATCAGGATGGCGCGTTGCAGATGAGCAGGGCCAACGCCGGCAGCATTGCCAAAACAGCTGTAGGGCATCTTGCGGCAACGGCGCGAAAGAGCTTTGCGGATGCTAACGACGACATCCTGAAGGGGAAACAGTGGTTATCCACTTTGGATAACCGTACATCAAAAGACTGTCGGATTCGCGACCGCCTCAAGTACACACTGGATAACAAGCCTGTCGGCCATAAGGTGCCGTATCTGCAGGGACCCGGGAAAATCCACTTTTGCTGTCGGAGCACCGAAACTTACATCCTGAAATCGTCAGAGGAATTGGGTATCAAAGTCGGCGAAATCAAGGACAGCTCGCGTGCCAGCATGGATGGACAGGTTCCGGCTGACACGAATTACCAGGACTGGTTCTCCCGGCAGTCGTTCACGCGACAGTCACAGATCGTTGGCGTAACCCGGGCCCGGCTGATTCGTGACGGCGGCATGTCGCCCGATGATTTCTACAACGACAAGGGCGAATGGCTGACTCTGGAGCAACTTCGTAACCTGGATGCTCAGGCGTTCAGCAACGCCAGACTTTAAAGCTTTTTAAGTCTTCAATCAGGCTGCCTCCGGGCGGCCTTTTTTATTGCCGTGATCCGGATGGTGAGCGGCGCAACGGTCGGATGGCCCACAAAAAGGTAACCACATGAAACTGAAAACAGTTGAAGTAAACGGCAAGAGCTATGCAGAAGTTGATGCGAACGGTCTTCCCGTTTATGTACATGACGACGGCAAAGAGATCGGCTTCGATGCTGTGCAGGCCGTTGGAAAAATCTCTTCTCTGAACGGTGAGGCGAAATCTCATCGTGAAGCCAAAGAAGCAGCTGAAGCCAGCCTGGCGAAATTCGCCAAAATCGGTGACCCGGCGAAGGCTCTTGAAGCGCTGGACATGATGACCAAAATCGACCAGAAAAAACTGATCGACGCGGGTGCTGTTGACCAGGTGAAAGCGGATATCACCAAATCATTCCAGGCACAACTGGATGAGGCCCACAACAAAAATAAAACGCTGGAAAGTCAACTGTACGATTCGATGATCGGCGGTAGCTTCACAGGTTCCAAATTTATCGCCGATAAAATCGCCATCCCTGCCGATCTGCTTCAGGCCCGCTTCGGTCAGTCGTTTAAGGTCGAAGAGGGTAAAGTTGTCGCCTATGACGGCACCGGCAACAAAATTTACTCCCGCTCGAAGCCGGGCGAGCTGGCCTCGTTTGATGAAGCGCTGGAGTTCCTGGTGGAGCAGTACCCACAGAAAGACCACATTCTGAAGGCCAGCGGAAACCAGGGGGGAGGCTCTCGCCAGTCTCAGCATCAGGCAGGGCAGAAAACCATGAAGCGTGATGCATTCGATTCGCTGGATATTGCAGGCAAACAAAATGCCCTCAAAGACGGTGTCACCATCGTTGATTAGTCCTCTTTTGCCTGCCGCCGGATGGCGGCGGGCGCCGGAGCTGGATAGCTCAACCAACCCAAACCCATCTCTAAGGAAAAATGAATTATGTCGAACACTTTGACCGGGTTGATCCCGACTATCTATACCGCTCTGGATGTTGTTTCCCGCGAGCAGGTAGGTTTTATTCCTGCCGTCGCCCGTAACACCAAAGCAGATGCTGCAGCAAAAGACCAGACGGTTACCGCACCAGTTGCCCCGGTAGCGGTAACTGAAGACATCGTGCCGGGCCCTTCGGCTCCTAACACGGGTGATCAGAACATCGGTACCGTCGATGTCAAAATCACTAAATCCAAAATGGCTCCGGTCAAATGGAATGGTGAAGAGCAACTGGCCCTCGGTCCGGCTGGTACTTACAACACCATCCTTGCTGACCAGTTCAAGCAGGCATTCCGCGCACTGGCGAACGAAGTTGACGCAGATCTGGGGGCGCTGTACTTCAACGCATCGCGTCAGGTTGGCACGCCGGGAACTACGCCGTTCGGTATCAAGGAAGACCTCAGTGATGCCGCGCTGGCCCGTAAGGTGCTGGAGGACAACGGCTCTCCGACTACCGATCTCCAGATGGTTCTCGGATCGGCTGCCATCGCAAACCTGCGCGGCAAACAGTCAGTGTTGTTTAAGGTGAACGAAGCAGGGACGGAACAACTGCTGCGTGAAGGTACGTTGGGCCGCCTGGAGGGCTTTAATATCCACAACTCCGCCGGCGTTAAAACTCACACGGCCTCGGCTGCCGCGGGCTACCTGGTTAATGGAGATAAGGTTGAAGGCGATCGTATCATTGCCATTGATACTGGCACAGGGTCTTTCACCGCTGGCGATGTGGTGAGTTTTGATGGCGACGACAACAAGTATGTAGTTGTAGCTGCAACAGCAAGCACTATCACCCTTGCTCAGCCTGGTCTGCGTCAGGATTTGGCAGATAACACCGCTATTACCCGTGGTGCAGGATATGTGGCGAATATGGCGTTTGACCGTAATGCGCTGCTGTTGGCATCTCGCACCCCGGCAATGCCGCAAGGTGGTGATACTGCGGATGATGTGATGAACGTTACCGACCCGGTATCAGGCATTACCTTCCAGGTGGCACTGTACCGCCAGTATCGCCAAATCCGTTATGAAGTTGGTCTGGCGTGGGGTGTCGCTGCGCCAGTTCCGCGTCACAGCGTCATTATTGCTGGCTGAAACCCATCAACCATGAGGGGCTTCGGCCCCTTTTTTTAGTGGAGAGCTTATGGCCGGATTAACCAAAGAGCAGCGTGCTGAACGTGCTGCAGCAAAACTTGCGGCCGCGCAGGTTGATGCCAATGCTCCTGAACAGCAGGAACAGCAGGAACAGCAGGAACAGCAGGAACAGCAGGAACAGCAGGAACAGCAG
>ERZ1673695.661-NODE-661-length-48345-cov-9.804887_pt1 | contig 48345 bp, 36 predicted proteins | sample MGYA00580225_ERZ1673695 | MGnify/ENA primary metagenome ERZ1673695 (study PRJEB41218, sample SAMN15661739) | gut metagenome | host: Homo sapiens | place: Canada: London | collected 2015-08-20/2019-03-30 | study: EMG produced TPA metagenomics assembly of... | reverse complement strand
TCTGCGTGAAACCCTCGCATTTCATAACGATAAACGCACAGACCATGGCTTCTTTGGGGAAGCCCCGCCGCCCGGTTGCCGCCCTGGGCAGCGTGAAGTCCAGACTGCTGAAAAGCTTGTCGTAGAACGCAGCGGCGCTTTGGGATGTGAACAGCGTCACATCCTGAATGATTTCCTGTCGGTAGATAGCGGCCAGCCCCTTTCTGGTTGGTTTTCTCTCAAGTCAATTTTACCAAAAAGGGGCTCCGCTTTCTATACCATATGAGTGATTTTCGGTTTCAGCCATGGCCGGGAACCATTGCAATTACTACTCTTTTGGAGTTTTGCTCATGGCTGATGACTTTTGCAGAAGGAGGTGATGGATCAGGGCTATGACCTCCTTCTGCCCATTTTGAAGGAGGCATCCATGAAAAAACTGCTATCCCTGTTCCTGGTTCTCGTGACCATCCTGGGCATCATCCCGACGGCCGCCTTTGCCGCTGACAGTGAGGAAGATGCTCTGGGTGAGGTGAACATCTACAACGGCGGATATGAACTTGGCTACCTCGCCATCAACGGCGCAGTCAAGAAACAAATCTATACCTACTTTCTCTATGAGGCCAATGACGGGACTCAAAAGGAATCTCCAGCATATTGCGTAAATCCGAATACTGCGGGGGTTCCCCAAACCGTTCCCGAAGGCCAAAGCATCAAGTATCTAGCTGAGGAAAAGGCCAGCGATCCCAAAGTGGTGGGCATTATCTCCAACGGCTACCCCCATAGGAGCCTGGGCGAGCTGAAGCTGGACAATAAGTATCAGGCGTACTATGCTACCAAAATGGCGCTATGGTGTTATCTCCTGCCCAACTGGAACATCGCCAACCTGAAGGTGGCCCCCGGCCTGTCCGGCTCAGAACTGGACATCGGCAACCGCATCCTGGCCGCGGCCAAGGACATCTACAAGCGCGGCACCACTTACAACTATATGCTGGAACCCCGTATGACCGTCACCCCAGACCACTCTACGGCCTACCCTGTGACTATCGACGGCCAGGAGTACAAGCAGCAGGTGTTCACCGTCTGGAGCGAAACCTGGGTGTACGACTACGACGTAGCTGTGGCCTTCTCCGACCCGAATAGCGTGCCGGAGGGCACAAAGATCGTGGACGCCAACAACAACGAGATCACCGCCGTGACCACCAAGCCCACCTCGGACGGCTATGCCGGGACGTTCAAAGTCCTCTATCCCGCCGACAGTGTGGAGGGTCAGTCCGGCAATGTTCAGCTCTCCCTTTCCGCACCTGTGGCCCAGTATGCGGCCATGTATGCCATCTGCCAGGAGAAGGACAAGTACGGCGAACTGCAAAACTATATCTGCGACCTGGACAACAATGTGCAGCTGGACGTGGCCGCCATCAGCAGTTACTCCGACAGCGGAGAACCCGCACCGGATAAGACGGCCCTGAAAATCGTGAAGCTGGAGGAGGGCACCAAAATCCCCCTGGAGGGAGCTGTGTTCTCTGTATATGACCCAGAGGGCCGCAAGGTAGGTTCCTTCTCCACCGGCCCAGACGGAACTGTGACCATCCCCCTGACTCTGGAGGGCCACTATACCGTGACGGAGGAGATCCCGCCCCGGTATCACCTGCTCCCGGAAGAGCGCACCCAGCACGCCGAGGTGGAGTACGATAAGACCGCCGTTCTGACTTTTACCAACGTCCCCTACGGCTCTCTGCGGGTGGAGAAGCGGAGCGACACCGGCGACGCCCTCTCCGGCGTTACCATCCAGATCAAGCACATCGAGACTAGAGAAACTCGCACCGGCCAGACCCACAACGGCGTGGTCGTGTTCGATGAACTGGCCCCCGGCGGCTGGGAGGTCCGGGAACTGGCTGGCATCGAAGGCTGGGTAGCCGATATGGATACGGTACAGACTGTGGCCGTGGTATCTGGGGAGGAATCCACCGCTACCATCATCAACAAGGAACTTCCCGGACTGCGGATCATTAAGTATGACAGGCAGACCATGGATCTCATGCCCGATGTCTCCTTTGAAATATTCCGGGACAATGTCTCTCTTGGCATCTACAAAACGGATGAATTTGGCGAGATACTTCTGGTGGATCTGCCCGAGGGCAGTTACCGAATCGAGGAGCGGCATACCGGCGACGATGAGCATATCGTAGACCCTACGCCGCAGTACGCCGAGCTGAAGGCTGGAATGGGCATTGTGGAGCGCGTCTTTTTCAATGACCGCCTACCTGGCATCCATCTTATCAAAGTGGACAGCGCCGACCTGAGTAAGCCAATCGCCAACGCAAAATTCCGCATCGAGGCGGTGGATGGTTCCTGGGGACCGGAGGAGTACACCACCTCGGAGGACGGGACCATCGACCTCTCCAAACTCCCCGTGGGCGCTTATGTCGTAACCGAACTGGAGTGTCCGGGATATGTGATTGACGAAGCACAGCGCATCATCCATCTGGATGGGAATGAAACGGCCCAATTCGTATTTACCAATTCCAAGCTGCCTTCCCTCCATCTCACCAAGATCAGTGCGGATGGGTCTCCGCTGGCTGGGGTGACCTACAGCCTGACCCGCATTGAGGACGGCAGCCGCTATATGGATCAGACCACATCTTCTACGGGGACCATCGTTTGGGACGGCTTACAGCCTGGGGTCTATTCCCTGCGGGAAACAGATACGTTGTCCGACCACATCCTGGACCCCAAGGAATACCATGTAGAACTGTTTCCCGGCAAAGACAGCACCATCGTGCTGGAAAACGATAAGCGACCCAATCTGACCATCTGGAAACGGGACGCAGATAGTGGCGCGCCCATTGAGGGGACGGTATTCCTGGTGAAAGGTGCGGACGGGCATTCTGTGGCCGAAGTGACCACCGGGCCGGACGGCTCCGCCACGGTTCCCAACCTCCTGCCCGCGGTGTATGAGGTATCCGAAAAATCGGTGCCGTCTCCCTATCTGCTGGATGCGGAGCCCCAGCTCATGACCCTCTATCCCAACCGGGACCGGGATGTGTATTTTGAAAACCACAAGGCCCCGTCCATCGAAATCATCAAGGAAAATTCCATTACCCATGAGCCGCTGGCCAACGTGCGCTTCCAGGTGTGGTATGCCAGCAACGATACGGAGACCGGCGAATACAACGACCTGGGCATCTTCACGACGGATGAGAACGGCCGCATTGAACTGACCGGCCCGGCCAATGGCCTGCGGGACGGCTGGTTCCGGGTGAAAGAACTGGAGCCCCCCACCGGATTTTCCATCAAGGACAGCGACACTCAGGAGGCGTTCATCCCTGCTGGAAAGGGCTACACCTTCCGCTTTGAGAACACCCCGCTGTCCGCCTTGGTGGTCTACAAGCGGGACAGTGTGACCGGCGATGCGATTCCCGGCTGCCTGTTCCAACTGCGTTATCTGGGCGGCGAGACCAGCGGCTCCGGCGGCACGGTCATTGGGACCTATCAGACTTCCCAGAACGGTTCCTTCACGGTCACTGGTCTGAAAGCCGGCTATTACATCTGCGAGGAGCTGGAGAGCGACAGCGGCCATGTCATCGACAGTGCCCCCCAGTCCTTCTATATCTCCGGCAAGGACCAGGACATTGTGACCCTCTATTTCTCCAACGCTCCCAAGGGGGCCGTTCTGGTCAAGAAGGTATCGGCGACAGACAACTCCCCGCTCTCCGATGTGGAGTTCTTGGTGACAAAATCGGACGGCTCCGTAGTAGGCGACGCCAACGGCAAATTTGTGACGGATTCCACTGGGACCTTCCTAGTGGAAGGGGTGGAGCCTGGGACCACGCTGGTCATCAAGGAGATCCGCGCTAAGGACGGCTATCTGCTGGACGATACACCTCAGACTGTTCAGGTCAAGGAGGGCCAGACCGTCACTGTGGAGTTCCGCAACCAGCCTATGGGAAATCTCATCATCCACAAGCTGTCCAGTAAGGACAAGACCCCGCTGGAGGGAGTGCAGTTCAAGATCACCTATGCGGATGGCTCCTACCTGCCGGACGAGGGCGGCAAGCTGTCCTCCAACGGGCTGTATTGGACCAATGCGGAGGGCCAGATCGTCCTCTCCGGCATCACCGGCACGGTGGTCGTGACGGAGGTGGAGAGCATCCCCGGATATACCATAGACCCGGACACACAGAGTCAGACCGTGGTGGTCAACCCGGATGATACGCAGGAACTCTATTTTTACAATGCGCCGGTGGGCGGCGTGGAACTCACCAAGGTCAACGAGGCGGACAAGACAGAGCGCATCCCCAATACCACCTTCGAGATTCGTCGGGTATTGGATGATGCCCTGGTGGACACCGTGACCACCGGGAAGGACGGCAGGGTGTACCTGTCCCTGGAGAGCGGCGACTACTATGCCGTGGAGACCGAGGCTGCGGATGGATTCAAGCTGGACGATACGCCCATCTATTTTACCGTCAAGGATGGAGATACCACCCGCAAGACCGTGACCAACAAGGCGTTCTCCGGCATCCTCATCCATAAGGTGGACCCGGATGGCCGCGGAATCCCCGGCGTGACCTTCCTGCTCTATGACAGCGGCAAAAATCCCATCGGCCAGTACACCAGCGACAACAGAGGATATGTCTACATCGACGACCTCACAGAGAGCGGCCGCTACTACCTGCGAGAACTGGAGAACGAGGGGTATGTGCCGGACACAGAGCTGAAAACAGTCTACGTCAAGAGCGGCAGGACCACCGAGATCACCTGGGAGAACATCCCCATCACGGGACAGATCCAGATCATCAAGAAATCCGCCGACTACAACCCGACCAATGGTCTGCCCGCAGGCACGCTCCTGGAGGGGGCCGTGTTCGAGATTTATGACAAGGCCGGAAATGTAGTGGACACCATTCGGAGCGACAGCCGGGGCCGTGCTGTCTCCAAGCAGCTCCCGCTGTCCCGCTATACCATCCGGGAGGTCAAAGCTCCGGACTTTTATGCGGTCAACCCCACAGTAATGACGGCATACCTGGAGCATGAGGGGCAGATCGTGACCTTTGAAGTGGAGAACGAAAGCATTTCCACCGGCGTCAACATCAAAAAGACAGGGCCGCTCCAGGTCGTAGCCGGACAGCCGATCCAGTATACTATTTCCGGCATCTCCAACTCCTCTACGGTCCCCCTCCAATCGTTCTATTGGCGCGATACGCTGCCTGGACAAATGACCCTGACCCGAATCGTCACCGGCACCTATAATCAGCAGCTCTCCTACAAAATCGTTTATAAAACCAATCTCTCCGGCGGTGCTTACCGCACCCTGGCGGACAATCTCTCCACCACAAAGAATTATGTGTTGGACGCTTCGCCTGCCGCATTGGGGCTGGCTGCCAATGAAAAGGTGACGGAGTTCATGGCTGTGTTCGGCGTAGTCAAGGCGGGATTTGCCCAGGTGGAGACCCCCTATATCAATGGAACAGTTATCAACGGCCTTACTAACGGTGCCAGCTTCGTCAATGTGGCGGATATAGGCGGGCTCCACAATGGTCAATGGATCATGGGCGTGTCCCGCTGGGTGACGACCGTGTATGCCAAACCGGAACCTCTGCCCCGGACTGGCTATTGAGTCTCACCGTGAGACGCAAATCTGATGCCCACCGAGAGGAGGACCGATGAAACGACAGACCCCAAACAGCGGCATCCTGCCCTGGATGCTGCTGACCGTACCCGTCCTCTGGCTGGCTGCCGTTCTGGCCTGCGGCTATGAGGACGGCATGACGGTGTTTGACCTGATGGGGCGCTTCACTGGACTGGTGAAGCGCCCCTTTGCAATCCAATGGACAACCTACACACCGAAATTTATGGCCGTGGCTCTGATTCTTTATGGATTTGCCATTACACTTTACTACTCCTCACGCCAGAACCGCAGGCCAGGAGAGGAACACGGCTCAGCCCACTGGGGTGATCCCAGACAGCTTGACCGCAAGTACCGGGACAAAAAGGCGGGAAACAATATCATCCTCACGCAGCACATCCGTATGAGCCTGAACAGCAGAAAACACCAACGAAACCTCTTGCAGATTGTGGTAGGCGGCAGCGGCTCCGGCAAGACCCGGTATGTGGTCAAACCCAACATCTATCTGGCGAACGCCTCCTATATCTGTACCGATCCAAAGGGGGAGCTGGCCCGAAGTACAGTCCCGCTGCTGATGAAGAAGGGCTATACCATCCGCATTTTTGACCTGGTAGACCTGGACCGTTCCGACTGCTATAACCCCTTCCACTACATCCGCAGCGATGCGGACGTGCTCAAGCTCATCGGCAATTTCATCCGGAATACCACACCTAAGAACGCCCATGCCAACGATCCATTTTGGGAGAAATCGGAAACTGCATTGGACTGCGCCCTCATGCTCTATCTGCGCCATGAAGCGCCCCCGGAGGAACAGACCATGGAAATGATGCTCACCATGCTGGAATACGGTGCGGCCAAGGAGGGGGACGGGGACTACCAATCTCCCTTAGACCTGCTCTTTGACGCGCTGGAGGAAGAGAATCCAAACCATATTGCCCTGCGGCAGTACAAAGTGTTCAAACAGGCACCCAGCGAGACGGCCATGAGCATCCTCATTACTGCATCTGTCCGCCTGGCTCCGTTTTCCCTGCCTGAAGTCCAGAGAATCACCAGTACGGACAACATGGAGCTGGAGAAGCTGGGGGAACGCAAACAGGCCATCTTCTGCATCATACCAGACAGCAACGATGTGTCCCTCAACTTCCTGGTCGGGATGCTCTACACCCAGGCGTTCCAGGAGTTGTATTTCCAGGCGGACAAGGTGCATGGAGGCAGCCTGCCCATTCCGGTCCGGCTCATGTTCGATGAGTTCGCCAATGTCGCCTTACCGGACGGCTATGCCCGGTTACAGGCGACTATGCGCTCCCGAAATGTGATGGCGACCATCATCCTGCAAAATATCAGCCAGCTCAAAGAACTGTTCAAGGACTCTTGGGAGGGGATCATCGGCAACGCCGATGCCTTTGTGTATCTGGGGGGAAACGAACAGAGTACGCACAAGTATGTGTCGGAGCTGCTGGGCAAGGAGACCATCGAGACCCGGACCTCCAGCCGCAGCCGCGGCCGCAATGGCTCTTATTCTCAAAATTTTCAACAGGCCGGCCGAGAGCTGATGACCCCTGATGAAGTGAGGATGCTGGACAACCGCTATGCCCTGGTTCTTTTGCGGGGAGAGGCTCCGGTCATCGACCAGAAATACGATCTCATGCGCCATCCGAACATCAAGCTGACGGCGGACGGCGGCGCGGCCCCCTATGTCCACGGGAGCGGCTGCCTGTTCGCAGTGGATGACCTGGACTTTCCCTTCACCTCTCTGGACGACATCGAGATCATTGAAGAAACGGAGGAATTTTGACATGAAGCATAGACCTGAGCCAAAGCCAGACCGGCGGTTCCTGCGCCACTGGGCCGTGATCGTGCTGGCACTTTCCCTGATGACTGTTCCGGCTATGGCCGCAGATGACCCGCTGACCATTGTGAACAACCTTTCGGAATTTATCTTTTCCATCATTCGGGCCCTGGGCATCATCATCCTGGGCTGGGGTGTGGTGCAGGTGGGTATGTCCATCCAGTCCCACGATGCCTCTCAGCGTACCCAGGGCTTCCTCTGCCTGTTCGGCGGCCTGCTGATCGCCTTTGCTAAGGAGATCCTGACCGCCATCGGCGTAGTATGAGAAAGTTCTTTGACTTCTTTCTGATTGCGTCTCACCATGAGACGCAATCAGAGGGGCCAGGAGGTGGCAACCTATGAGCGATAATTGGGTGGTCAGCGTATTGGAAAATGCCCTGTCCGGCTGGAACGACAAGCTCGCAGAAATCTGGACGCTGCTCACGCAGACACCGGAGACGTTCAAAGGCGGCGACATCTGGAACGTAATCGTAGGGATCAACAGCGCATTGACCGGAATTGGATATGGGCTGTTGGTGCTGTTCTTTGCCATCGGCATTTTTCAGAGCGCCGCCAGCTTTCGGGACTTCCAGCGGCCGGAATTTGCCCTGCGCCACTTTATCCGTTTTATCATCGCAAAGGTGGCCGTGGGGAGCTGCATGGAGCTTATGGCCGCAGTCTTTTCCATTTGCGGCGGGATCATCAATACCGCCATGGGCAGCATGGGGGGAGCCGTCTCCACGGCCGCCGAACTGCCTGCTGAAATCGTGGAGGCGATCGAAAGTTTGGGACTGCTCGCCAGCATCCCACTCTGGCTGGTGTCGCTCCTCAGCAGCCTGTTCATTACAATCATGTCCTTCATTCTGCTGCTCACTGTCTACGGCCGCTTTTTCCGGTTGTACCTCTACACCGCCCTGGCCCCTCTCCCGCTGGCCTCTTTTGCCGGGGAGGGGACGTCCACCAGTGGTAAGGCATTTCTGAAAAGTTATATCGGCGTGTGCATGGAGGGCGCGGTAGTCGTTTTGGCCTGCCTGATCTATTCGGCGTTCCTGTCCAGCAGCACTCCGGCGGTGGACACCAGCCTCCCGGCTGTCACTATGGTATGGCAGTACATCGGGCAGTTGATTTTCAATATGCTGATTCTCACTGGACTTGTACGCGGCGCGGATCGTATCGTGAAAGAGATGTTCGGCCTATAAAGAGAAAGGAGCTGGGATGGATCATTACCCATCCCAGCTCTTTCGTGTCACTGGACTATTCTGGATCGCCTGTCTCCTCTGACAGTGGCCAATACTGTGTGGAGGGCCGGGAGAGGATCAGCGTCTCCCAAAACTGCTGTTCCTGCTTGCGGCGGTGGAGCTTCCATCCCCAGGACAGGACAGCAAACAGGACACAGGCCGCAAACAGAACGAGGCACAGCAGCCCATGTTCTGCGGCCCACGCCGGGAAGAAGAGATGTGTGGCGGTCAGATATACGGCCAGAGGCAGGAGGCGTAGCCGCCATAACAGCTTGCACGCCAGTGGGAGCATCGCCAAGATCAGGAATACGATAACCAGTTGCTTTCCAATGAGAATGAATGTGTCCATGACAGTACCTCCTTGTCAAGTGATTTTCGTGCCGTTTCCTACTAATATTATCCCTCTTCTCAAGTTTTACGTCAAATTTTCGCAGGAATATGAGGTGAATCATTATCGAGATCAAGATTCCGAAAGAAGTGCGCAAGCACAAGGAGACCATCTTTTTTGGCCTCACCGGGCGTCAATTCTTCTGCTCGGTCGTCGCCGTAGGTTTGGCCGCCGGTCTCTATCTGGGCCTGGGGCCTGTTATCGGGAAAGACACGGCGAGCTGGGTGTGCATCCTGGCTGCCGCACCTGTGGCTCTGGCCGGATTTTTCCACTACAACGGTATGACCCTGGAGCAATTCCTCTGGGCCGTTGTCAAGTCGGAGCTGCTTTTTGCCGGGGGCCGTCCTTTTGTCTCAGAAAATTTTTACTACACGCTTCTGCATCGAAAGGGGGGCCAAGACTTTGATTAAATCCCTTGCCGCCGCAAACAAGAGTGAGCGGGATCGCTTTTTCATCCCCAGGAGCGTCCAGCAGTCTATTCCCATCAGGCGGATCTATTCGGACGGTATTTGGCAGGTGGGACGCAAGCACAGCCGCACCTGGCGTTTTGCGGATGTCAACTATGCCGCCGCTTCTGATGAGGAGCGGCGCTCCATCTTTCTCTCTTACGGGGCCGTCCTGAATGCGCTGCCCACCGACGCGGCCGCCAAAATCACCATTGTCAACCGGCATCTGGACCCGGAGGCGTTCCGAAAGAACATTTTGATGCGGGAACGCGGAGGCACACTTGATAAATACCGCCGGGAGGCCAATGAGATATTGGTCCGCCGGGCGGCAGAGAGCAACAATCTGGTGCAGGAAAAGTACATTACTCTTTCCGTTGCGCAGAGGAAGATCGAGGAGAGCCGCGCCTATTTCCGGCGGGTGGACGGTAATCTCTCCAAGAGCTTCGGCCGGCTGGATTCCGGGGCACATCTGCTCTCGAACCATGACCGGCTCCGCATCCTCCACGATTTTTTCCGTCCGGGCGAGGAACAGTATTTTACATTCGACCAGACCGCTTGCATCCGCCGCGGGATGGATTTTCGGGACCTCATCTGTCCGGACGGAATGACCTTCAAAGCTGGGCACTTCGAGATGGGGGAAAAAGTGGGCCGCGTCCTCTTCCTGAAGGACTACGCCAGCTATATCAAGGACGATATGATTTCCGACCTGTCCGACTTATCCAGAAGCCTTATGCTGTCCATCGACATCCTGCCTATCCCCACGGACGAGGCAGTGCGGGACGTACAGAATCAAATCATGGGCATTGAGACGGACATCACACGCTGGCAGCAGCGGCAGAATGACCGGAACAATTTCACGGCCACAGTTCCCTATGAGCTGGAACAGCTCCGTGGAGAGACCAAGGAATTTCTAAGCGACCTCACAGAGCGCGACCAGCGCATGATCTTTGCCGTGGTCACACTGGTCCACATCGCGGACAGCCTGGAGCAGCTGGATGCGGACACTGAGACGCTGCTTTCCATCGGGCGGGAACACCTCTGCCAATTTTCGACCCTGCGCTACCAGCAGGAGGACGGGCTGAACACAGTCCTGCCCTATGGACTGCGCCGGGTGAAGGCCCTGCGCACCCTTACCACAGAGAGCGCCGCCGTACTCATGCCGTTTCGGGTCCAGGAGATCCAGGACCCGGGCGGCCTTCCTTACGGCGTCAATGCCATTTCCAAGAACCTGCTGATCTGCGACCGAAAGCGGCTCATTTCCCCCCACGCATTTTACCTGGGCGTCACCGGCTCTGGTAAATCCGTCGCCATGAAGTCCACTATCGAAAATGTGGCCCTGTCTACCAATGATGATATTATCATCATCGACGCCGAGCGTGAGTATGGCCCGATCACCCGGGCCTTGGGCGGTACCGTGGTGGAGATCTCGCCCAACAGCCCCCACCACATCAACCCCATGGAGGTGGCGGAGGGCTATGGAGATGGAGAAAACCCGATCGCCATGAAGTCTGAACTTATCAGCAGTATTCTGGAACAGCAGATGGGGGCGGGGCGGATCAGCGGGAGCCATCGTTCTATCATTGACCGCTGTACCGGCAATGTCTATGAAAACTACTTCCGCAGCCGCGGCAACGCGCCCGTGCCCCTCTTGACGGACTGGCGCAACGAGGTTCTGAAGCAGGCGGACCCGGAGGCGCGGGAGATCGCCTTGGCCGCCGAGCTGATTACAGAAGGAAGCCTGAATGTCTTTGCCCACCCCGGAAATGTGGACATGAACAGCCGGATCATCACCCTCGATCTCTATGAGATGGGAGAGCAGCTCCGGCCTACTGCTTTGGTTGTCACGCTGGAGGCCATCCAGAACCGGGTCATGGAAAACCGGAAGCGGGGCAAATTCACCTGGGTGTTCCTGGACGAAGTGTACCTCTATTTCAAATACCACTACTCCGGGGAGTTCCTGTACCGTGCCTGGAAGCGGTTTCGAAAGTATGCAGGGATCATGACCGCGGCAACGCAGAATGTGGAGGAGTGCCTGCAATCCGAGACTGCACGCATCATGCTGGCCAACTCTGAATTTCTTCTGCTGTTCAATCAGGCACCCACAGACCGGGCAGAGCTTGGAAAGCTCCTCCATATTTCAGATACTCAAATGGGTTACATCACCAATGCAGAACCCGGCCACGGCCTTTTGAAAATGGGCGGTTCTCTGGTCCCATTCAACAACTCCATTCCCAAGGACACCGAGCTCTACCGGCTCATGTCCACCACGCCGGGAGAGGGCTGACATGGCCTCGGAAATCGCGTCTCACCATGAGACGCAAAACAGCCCCTTGACCCTGGGCAGCTTATTTGACGGGATCGGGGTGTTCCCCTTGGCGGCCAGCCGTCAGGGGATCGTCCCGCGCTGGGCCAGCGAGATCGAAAAGGCGCCGGTTTCCATCACCAAACGACACTTCCCGGAGATGGAACACCTGGGCGACATCACGAAACTGCACGGCGGGAATATCCCGCCTGTCCACATCATCACATTTGGCTCACCATGCCAAAATCTATCTCAAATGGGCGACCGCCTGGGGCTGGCCGGAGCCAAGTCCGGCCTGTTCTACCATGCGGTCCGGATCATCAAAGAAATGAGGGATGCTACTGGAAATCGCTTTCCAATTATCGCTTTATGGGAAAACGTCATGGGAGCTCTGTCATCAAATGATCGGCTGGATTTTCTGGCCGTGCTCCGATCCTTCCAGGACGCCGCGTTTTCAATTCCTGCCTCTGGCCGATGGGCAAACGCCGGAATGGTGCGAGGGGGATGCCCCGATCTGGCCTGGCGGCTTATGGACGCCCAATATTGGGCAAGCCCCCGCCTGGCACGAAGGCAGAGGGTCTTTCTCGTGGCAGATTTTGGAGGGCGGCGTGCTCACGAAATATTGTTTAAGCCCCGCCCAATGCTCCCGCTTTCTGCGGCTTGCACAGCGGGCAGGCTGTCCGCCCCCGGCGGAGATCGAGGCCCTGTTATTGAAACAGGGGGGCGTGTACCCGTCGTCTGCCCCTTTCAAATGTTCCGTATGCGGGGCGCCGCCAAGATACAATACCACCTCCAATTCCGAGACAGCTTTGGTTTCCCAACTGACCCTTTTCCCACCCTTTTAGCCGGGGACGTGGCCCCGTTCGCGTTTTGGTACGAGGATGACCCGGCGGCTGGGTGCATCCGCTATCCCACGGAACGGGAATGTGAGCGGATGATGGGACTGCCGGATGGCTGGACGGAGTACGGAGCAGAGGGGCAGCCCATCCGCTCAGCTCACCGCTATAAAGCTCTTGGCAACTCTGTGGCGCTGCCATGCGCGGACTACATCATGGCCGGGATCGCGGAGGCGTTATCCGAACATTGAAATCAAATCTCACCGTGAGACGTAAATCAAGGAGGTGCCCATGCCAAAACCACGGGAACGAGACCCGAATGATAAAATCAAAGGACTGGCTGGAAAGCCACCGCAGAAAGAGGCCCGCCGTCAGATGACGGCCAAGCTCCGCAAGGCGCTGGCCCACCGAAACCGGGATGGAGCAGAGGTGTCCGCTGAGGCGCAGGCTACCGACCAGACCGAGCAGGCCGCCATTGGCGCGGTGGAGGAAGTGGCTCAGTCGCTCCATGGAGCCGCAGAACAGTCCTTCTATCACAAGCGGCCATCGGCGGAAAAGGGCGGATCTGGGCCTGATTCACGTCCTGGAGGGACACCGGCTCAGACGATTGCCACCAGAGCCCAGCCAGGCCAGGCGAGTGAACTTGCGGTTGACCGGGACACAAACGCCGCGCCTGCTTCTGTGCCTGCTCCTCAGGAACGGATGAAACAAAAAGCTGTTAGGGAGCGCCGCAAGCAACCAGTTCATGCAGAGAGGCCCGCCCCACCAGAGGGCGGGCCTCTCGCACCTTTCCACTATGGGAGCCGTCCGGTAGCTACGGAACCAGAAAAAAAGATGCTCTCTTCTGAGCATCCATCTATCAATCCATCCATCAAGGAGCGCCCAGGGCGCTCCTTGACCCCGAAAGAGAAGCCGCCCGGCGGAGCATTTGTCCCCAAGAAACGCCAGAGCATCGAATCGGGCGGAGGTAAGGCGACAGGCAGGGCCGCTTCCGCAGCGAGGCAGGCTGTCAGCCAAACCTCCCATCGGGCAAAGGCAGCCGCACAGAAGGGCATGGCACAGCAGGCCAAACAGGCGGCAAAAACTGCGGCCGACTTTTCACGCAAAGCCGTCGTTGCTGTGGCAAAAGCCGTTTCTGCTGCGGTCAGCGCGCTGGTGTCTCTGGTAGGCGGCCTGGTCCTGGTCGTCACTCTGTCCGTGGTGCTCCTGGTCGCCGCTCTGATGGCTTCACCTTTCGGCATCCTGTTCTCTAATGAACCTTCCAAGGACGCCATACCGTTGAGTGCCGCTGTGGCTCAAATCAACATCGAGCTGGCGGACGAGCTGGAGGATCTGCAATCCGGCGGCTATGACAACGTAGATGTAGCGGGCCAGCCCCCTGACTGGCGGGAGGTAGCGGCGGTCTTTGCCGCCAAGACCGCCGGAGCGGAGGACGGCGTGGACGTAGCCGCACTCACTCCCGACCGGGTGGAGCGCCTGCGGGCCGTGTTCTGGGATATGTGTTCTATCACAACGGAGGTGGAATCCATAGAGCATGAGGATTCCACTGAGACCATCCTGCATATCACGATCACAGCCAGGACAGCGGACGAGATGCGGACGGCTTACTCCTTCACAGACTTTCAAAATCAGTCGCTCACGGAGTTGCTTGCCGAGCAGGATGCCTTGGACCAGCTCCTGGGTGACCTCACGATCTCGCAGGCGGATGCGCTGGAGCTGCTGAAAGCGCTGCCAGCGGATCTGTCCCCGGAGCGCCGGGCCGTGGTGGAGACCGCCTGCAAGCTGGTAGGCAAATTAAATTATTTTTGGGGCGGAAAATCACTGACCATCGGCTGGGACCCACGCTGGGGTACGCTCCAAATGGTCACGGTGCCGGGCAATTCCACCAGCGGCACATATCGCCCTTACGGGATGGACTGCTCCGGCTTTGTAGACTGGGTGTTTTACAATATCTCCGGCGGCGAATATGTCCTCGGCCACGGTGGAGGCGCCCACGCCCAGCACACCTACTGCGACCCCATCTCCTGGGATGAAGCTCTGCCCGGAGACCTGGTATTTTACCCGGAGGACTCCCATGTGGGCATCGTAGGAGGCCGGGACGAAAATGGAGACCTGCTCATCATCCACTGTGCCTATAGCCAAAACAACGTGGTCATCACTAGCGCAGAGGGCTTTACTGCCATAGGCCGCCTCCGGTATTACGGTGAATAGAAATGAATCTCACGGTGGGACGCATTTCTTCTCGAAATTGAAAAGGCTATTATGACTTCAGCCTCAATTACATGGTCATTACTGGAGGGGGATGTTGTGTTGAATAAAAAACCGCCTGTATTTCTACAAGCGGTTCCTCCTGGTAACAGGAAAACTATTCCGTTGTTTCCACATCCCCAAACAGGATGCGCAGATAGTCGCGGCGGCCATACAGGATGCGATCCACATAGACCGTATTCCCATAGGCCCGGTAAAAGGCCAGATAATTTCCGCTCACCAGGAAGCGGTAATCACTCTCCACATCTGCCACCGAGGAAAGCGGAGCGCCTGCGAAAGCGTGTGTGCGTAAAATGCGCAGGGCCTTTGTGATCCGGCCGACCGTGGCAAGGGCCGCCTTCGGGTTTTCCAGCTCCTCCGCGATATATACCTTGATTTCCTCCAGGTCAGCCTGAGCCTCCGGCGACAGGTGCAGCTCATTCATTTGTGATCCCGAGGTGTTCCTCCACGGCCTCCAATGTGAGCCAGCCTTTTTCCTCACCGGCTCTGCGTCCCTTTGCCAGCTCTTTCATCAGGCGCAGGGTTGCCTGAGTTTTCTCGTAGTCCTGCATATCTATGATGGCATACCGTCCACGGCCATTCTTTGTCAAAAACACAGGAGCGCCCACCGCCACATCATGCAGTACCTCGCTGTAATTACGCAGGTCGGAAATCGGTTTGATATTCGGCATCTTCATCAGCCCCTTTCTGTTTCTATTATATCCCGACCTGCTGTAAAATTCAACAGCAAACTTTACTACAAATTATTTTAGATATGGAGACCTACTCATCATCCACTGTTCCTTCAGTCAGAACAATGTGGTCATCACTGGTGTTTCCGGTTGATAAAGTACAATAAGTTTCGCAAAAACAAAAAGACATGGTTTGCAGATCTCTGGTAGAATGAAGTTGCGACACTAAGCATTCGAAAGGAGATAGCAAACCATGCCTGAAAAGATTGTACAGTTAAACGAAGAAGTTATCAAGGGGCAGCTCAAAGAACTGGTGCGAGGCAGCGTAGAGGAAACGCTCAACGAACTTCTGGAGGTCGAGGCGGAAAAGCTGACCCAGGCAGCCCGGTATGAGCGCAATGAACAGCGCAAGGGTTACCGCAGCGGCCACTACAGCCGCAATCTCACTACCACTTCCGGGGCTGTTACCTTGAAAGTTCCCAAACTCAAGGGAATTTCTTTTGAAACCGCCATCATTGAGCGGTATCGCCGCCGTGAAAGCAGCGTGGAAGAAGCTCTCATCGAGATGTATCTGGCAGGCGTATCCGTTCGACGTGTGGAGGACATTACTGAGGCCCTGTGGGGCAGCAAAGTCTCTCCCTCCACCATCAGTGAGCTGAACAAGAAAGCGTATGTCCACATTGAGGACTGGCGTAATCGCCCTTTGCAAAGTGGGCGGTATCCGTACGTCTACGTAGACGGAATCTACCTGCGCCGCAACTGGGGTGGAGAGTTTGAAAATGTAGCGATTCTGGTAGCCATCGCGGTGAACGAGGACGGCTACCGCGAAGTTCTTGGTGCCGCTGAGGGCATGAAGGAGGACAAAGCCAGCTGGGTCAGTTTCTTCCAGTGGCTACGTGAACGCGGCCTGAACGGTGTGAAACTCATCGTTGGCGACAAGTGTCTTGGTATGCTGGAAGCTGTGGGAGAAGTATTTCCTGAGGCCAAATACCAGCGCTGTACGGTCCACTTTTACCGCAATATTTTCTCTGTAACGCCTCGTTTTAAGGTAAAACTGGTGGCTAAGATGCTCAAGGCGATCCACGCCCAGGAGAGCAGGAAAGCTGCCCGTGAGAAAGCCCGAGTCGTGGTAGAAGAACTACGTTCCATGAAGCTGAAAGAAGCAGCCAAGAAGGTTGAGGGGGGCATTGAAGAAACGCTGACCTACTGCGATTTTCCCAGCGAACATTGGACTCGTATCCGCACCAACAACGTGATTGAGCGGCTGAACCGGGAGATCCGCCGCCGTACTCGCGTGGTGGGGAGCTTTCCGGACGGCAATTCTGCTCTCATGTTGGTCTGTGCCCAGCTACGCCATGTGGCCGGTACCCAGTGGGGCAACAAGAAGTACATGAACATGAAGCACCTGGAGGCGGCTCTTGGGGACACCTCCATTGCTGGCTGACTTCATTTACAACAGGGTCTGCAAACTAAAGTGCGAAAAACTGTTGACACTACCACACTACCTTCCGGTTTTATTGAAATAGCAAGGCCGATTTACTATGGGGAGTAACATCAAGGCCCCGCACCATTGAAGTGGTGTGGGGCCCCTTTTTATTGAAAATCTTCAGTTAAACATATTATTCAAGCGAATTTGGCTGACTACGTCTCCAGAAAAAAAGAAAAGTATAGCCGCACCAAAACCTTCAGGATCATCGCAATACCAGAGATAATCAGAGCCAGGGAAATCAATATCTTCATCATGCCAGTAATGTGTATCAAAAATATCTGGATAGGCTTCTAAAACTTCTTCTCGGGTAGAGCCAACGTGAATACCTCGATCAGTATATAAATCAGTACGTGTTGTATCAATTGTATAAACTTGATATGTATTTGCATCCGTTTCTGCTGTATTTTCATTACAATATGTTATTGCTGAAAAGCCGTCCCAGCTTTGCTCACTCCAATAGTCACCAGGTTGATAAATCGGTTCCCATCCCTCCAAAATTTTAACTGTGGGAGCTCCATCATTTTCCTCACAAAAAATATTGATTTCACTACCAGGACCAACCGGGGACGAATAACCTTCACGCCAAAGAGCGACATCTATATCCATTAAATCATAGGAAACCTCTAAAATGGCCTCTGAAATATCCTCATTTTCATCAATGTTGCGTGTACCACGTACTTCGTAATATTGTCCATTAGCATCCCGGCCCAAGATAACATATAAACCAGTTTCATTTTCTCTCCAGCTTGGAATCGTATCTTCGGGATGCCATGTATTATAATAACTACACTTAACAAGGAACGCTACACCAGTTGTTTCACCAGTAGATTCCTCACCTGCAAAAGAAATAGTGTCTATACGTTGATCTTTCTCTTGCGGACTATCGACATTTTCTCCCGCCAGATAAGTACGTTCATAAGGTCCTGCTGTTTTCAAGGACTCTATAACTAATTGTTTGACTTCATCATCCAAAAGTTGATCTTGTCCCGATGATGAAGCTATTGGGGGATGGCACGATGTTATTAGGCAACATAGCTCAATAACACAAAATATTGTAAAAAATCTTTTTTTCATCACGATCATCCATCCAATTATATTTTTTCCATAAGAAAACACGCTTTGAAAAAGATAACTCAAAATTTAGAGCAGCATTTTGAAAAGGATATTTTTATTTTTTAGGCTCCAGTCAGAATAATCTGACTGGGGCTCCACAGGATGATAAATTTTAACTTACAGTACTCGTAACGTAGTCCCAAGAATACCCAACTGTATTGGGGTTGCTACTTGGATTATAAAATTTGGCTGGGCAGAACATATATGTAGACGGACTAGCTCTTCTATATCTCACCAGCCACTCAATAGTTGTTCCAGAAGGAACCTTACCTGAGAAATCGTAAGAATAGGTATATTCAGTTGTATTTTTCATGTCATATGGCCCAAGCCAAGTTAAGTCACCTTCATTACGATAATAAATCTGTGCCACAGTGGGTTTCTCTGTATGAGAATTGGTTGATCCACTGAAAGAAAGTACTACACTTGCAATTGAGCCATTAGTCCAGCCCACTACACTAAACGTATCAAGATAACGGCCATTTCCCCATTGTGACACGTTTCGATATAGCGTTTCATTCCGGTAAGCACGCCGGCCACTCATTTTATTTTCTGTGTAAGCTCCAAAATGTAGATGAACGCTTCCCGGTGAGCCAACATCTCCAGGAACAGCAAATGCTTCCCCCTGACGGAGATAACCTGTTTTAGAAACGCTACTCATATGCTCATAGTGACAGTATACACCACTTTTAGAAGTGCTAAGAGAGTGGGTATTATACGTAGTGCCATCACTTACTTTTGTGAGTGTGCCATTGGTAACAGCTGCAACTTCATAGTTTGCCCCAACTCCAAGATCAACACCTACATGTGGACTTGTCCCTTTTGTTCTAGCTTCATACCATTTACTTGTAATAGTAGGGTAGCTAGATGGCCCAGTTGTCACTGGACTTCCCCATCTAGTTGTAGCATCCACAGCGCCGGTAAAAGTAATATCATATGGACCATACGCAGCGGAAGCACCAATAGTAAGTGAGGCAAGTATCACAAAAGACAACAGTACAGAAATAATTCTTCGATGCATTTTGGTAGGATACATTTTAGCTGCCTCCTCCTATTGTATAATTCCAAGTAGAAATTGTTTCGTTTGATTCATCTTCCTGTGCATAGATATTTACAATCAGTTCATCGCTATTCTTCCATGCAAAGTCGTGAACGCCAACAACTTCACTCTTAATTGTAGGTAAAGTCATCTCCTTATTGATTTCAGATGTGGACAAGTCAACAGTCCAAAGGTAACGATCTTTGGACAAGGCGTTTGGACTGTAAATAAATGCAAATTTGTCACCAGTGCTGTTAAATTCTTCTGCTCCAGCCATAACACAAACTACCCCATCTTGAAGGTCGATATGTGTTATCAAATCAGGAGACTCCGTTTCATTATATTTAGAAATCCACACCTCATTACTTCCTGGACCTCTATATGCAATTAGTTCTCCGCTAATATCAATAATATCGGGATCATCCGTTTCCAGTACGATATTTTGTTCATTTCCCGCAGAGTCAATTGCAACAACATCTAAACCAAGTCCTTTGAGTTTATAGCAAAGGACAGTGTCATTATTAATCCATCCGATGATTAAGTAATTATAATCCGTAGATGTTTGAACAAGATATTCCTCTGCCGTCTCAATATCATACATAAAGACAGAGTAAGTCGACAAATTTTCCTTGTTGGAAATATAAGCCAATTTCGTCCCTGCATTATTAAGAGAAACCTGATTGCTCCAAACTAAGCTACTTTCATCGCCACGTTGGATCATTTCTGCGGATAACTCATCAAATGTTTTCCCTTTATAGATACTTGGCAAAAGTTCACTGGTTGACTGGGTTTGGGGATCAATTAACCGAATACCTCTATCATCATAGAAAATACTTTCGTGCGTTTCTGGAATTATTTCAAGACTTCTTCTGCTGGTTTCAGGAAGAATATATTGCTGTCCATCCACCATGGCTAGTTGCATAGTATATTTAGCATCATCATTTGCAGAAAGCGACATTTTATCCGCTATATCTGTTGATTGGATTTTGTTGTTATTCAGTGTTACAAGTTTTTGCGCATTGGAAATCATTTCTAGCTGGGCTGTCTGCCAATCGCTACGAAGTACACGCCCATCTGGTAGCATATTATCCGGTAGGTATGCATCTGGATTGGTGGCAGCATTTTCGGCAGCTGCTGTATCAGCGGGAATTGATGTATCAACCAAAGATTCCAGAATCTGCTCGTAGTCGCTTTCCTGCAAGGTTCTCCGAAGAACGATTTGGTTACTTCCTTCAATCGAAATTGGAGCATAGTACGATTCACTGATTTCAGTCCACACGCCGGTACTCTTTGTAGCTTGCTCACTAATGTAAGCAAAAGCAGTCACACTGCCTAATCCTAATAGCATTATAACTACCATGGCCAAAGACAGTGCTGAACCAAAAATATTACGTTTCTTCATTGTCTCACCCCTTCTAAAATTACCTTTTCCATAGGACTTGTCAGATTTCATTTAGTGACAGTAAAATCGCAATACATTTACATTATTTCGGTTGTTAATTTTGAGGGTTACCTGTACTTGAATCTATGCAAGAGCTAAGATATGACGGCGGGTAGAATGAGTGGGCAACGCAACGATGACATAAGAACTACTAGCCCATAATAAATCACCATCCTTTTCCAATATAGAGTTACTTTGTATTTTATATACTAGCACAACGCCAACGAAATAGCAAGTACAAATAACTACTTTTGTGCAATTTAACAATTGTAAATGTAAAACACATTTCAAAGCTGACTATATTCCGTAGAGAATTTTGAAAAATTCTTTGCAGGAAAACCTTTCTCCTCGAAATAAATCCTACTGTGAGACATGATTCTGCTATCGGATCACAGGCTCCAGATGCTCGAATAGAGAATCATCAAAGAACTCCCGCACGCTGATGTCCAAACCGTCACATATCTTTTGAATGGAGACCACACCTGGATTCTTACTTTTTGCGTTCAGCATACTGTAAAGTGTGAAGGGTGCCACATCACACAGATTTGCCAGCGCATTGACCGCGAATTCGCGCTCCTGGCAAAGCGCATGGATGCGCCGGGCGACCGCCTCTTTTGCGTTCATTGTGACACCACCGCCTTTTGCACGAGTATCATAATAAATTTTCGTTATTACTTCAGAATCTCCATAGAATGAATTTTATATGTTATAGTTTCTTATTAAGTCAAATTCCACCAAAATTTTTGTTAAGAATTTTGATATGCTTTACTTAAACCGAAAAAGGTACTCGTGATTTGATTATTGAAGTCGAATTATGATGGAAGGATGCGAATGGGTACATACCCCTTTTGACCAAACCGCGGTGGGACATCCGCCGCCAATCCTAATAAATCCCCACCCCTGCAAAAAGGCGCAGACAACCAAACAGTTGTCTGCGCCCCATTTTTTTCTCGACAAGTTATCCCAATGTTCCGCAGAGAATTTTGCGGAACATTGGGATAACCTGCCGAAAAGTCCAGCCCATTTTTGCGAAAGCAGCTCCCATTCAAGTAAAAATGTAGAGCAATTAAAAAAATTTTTATTTTTTGCAGGAAAACATCATTCCTGCCGGTCTCCCCCCGATTTTCGTTGTTTCCCCACGCACCAACGAAAATCAAAGGAGGAGACAAAATGTTCGACCGAAAAAGCGACTACGCCCTGAACAAGCGTGACCCGGATGCCATCGTGTGCAAAAGCGCCACTGGGGTACATATCCGTCTGACCCGCGCCGACTTCTCCAGTGACGCGGAATTTGAGCGGTGGAAACACTGGTCGGATGAAGATTACCATGACACAGAAAAGACAGAGCATATCTACCAGGACCGCACACTCTCCTTAGAAAGGCTGTCTGAGCTGTCGATCGCGGTGCTGTCCGCTGAAACGGAGCTGATGGACCAGTTCGATCAGGAAGAGCGAGCCCGCCTGTGCAGCCTGCTGGCGGAGGGTCTGGAAGCCTGCCTGACCTCCACCCAGCGCCGCCGTCTCTGGCTCTACTGCGTGGAGGGCCTGACCATCGAAGAAATCGCAAAGCGGGAGAAGGTCAAACATCAGAGTGTGTCCAGGCGGATCATCGCCTCCAAAAAAATTCTCAAAAAATTTTTGGAAAAGTGGGTGCATAACCGCCGAAAAACCAGCGATAAGTGAGGAGAGAAGTTTCTCTCCGGTTACAGATGCTCACAACTGAATAGGACAACCAGGTACATTCCGTATTTGTGGAGCCAAGCGGCGGGTGCGCCGGGAGCTCCCACCGGGAAAGGGGGATAGAGCCGGTGGGATGGAGCGAGAGACACCAGCGCCGCACAACAGCCACAGGGCAGGGCTGTGGGCCGGGAAGCAGATACGGGGACGATACTTGCGTCGGCTATGCGTCACAGCGTAGGACGCCCCGCCCACGGGAATGGGGGGAGGGAATGACCCTATGGAGCGGCTGCCAGCCGCCGCCTGGACTGTCCCGATACAGTGAATAGAACGAAAAGGTCCGCGCTCTTGCTGGGTGCGGACCTTTTTGTGAAATGAATCTCATGGTGAGACGCGATTGATAGGAGAAAATATGGAAGCTACGGACACTATGAAGTTCCCGAGCGAAATCATTTCGCTTGACGGACATACTGTCATTTTCCGCTACGCAAAACAATCGAACCCTGCGGTATTGGATTCTATCCGAGAAACTTTGGTCAATCAGAAGATTCAGCCCAAAAACGAGCCGATTTTTTGCAAAACCGAGGACGAAATGGTATAATAATAGTGTAAGATGTACCTTGACAAATGAATAGAGAAACAGAAAACAAGGGCATATACACTGTTTTTCTTTACTGAAAAATGAGGTGTTATGCTATGGAAACTATGTTGCGAGTCGATTGCCTGTATCGTGTGTCTACGGTAGGACAGGTGGAAAAGGACGACATCCCCATGCAGAGGGAATTTTGCCGGGCGTTTGTGGCCGGACATCCCAACTGGAAGATCAGAAAAGAAGTATATGAAAAAGGTGTTTCCGGCTTTAAGAAATCCGCGAAAGAACGGGATGCGATCCAGGAACTCCAGCGTGACGCCGTAGAGGGAAAGTTTGACATCCTCCTGGTCTATATGTTTGACCGGCTGGGCCGCAAGGATGATGAGACGCCGTTCATTGTGGAGTGGTTTGTGAGGAACGGCATCGAGGTATGGAGCGCCACGGAGGGACAGCAACGGTTTGACACCCATGTGGACAAGCTGCTGAACTACATCCGATACTGGCAGGCCTCTGGCGAAAGCATCAAAACCTCTGTCCGCACCAAGACACGGATGGAGCAGCTCACGGAGAGCGGCTTCTATACCGGGGGTTCCATTTCATACGGCTACCGCCTGGATAAGCGCGGCCGCACCAACAAGAAGAACAAGGAAGTCTACGACCTGGCGATCGACGAGGACGCGGCAAAAATCATTCAGCTGATCTTCCACAAGTATGTCTACGAGGGCTTCGGCGCACAGCGCCTGTCCCGGTATCTGACGGAAATGAACATCCGAAAGCCGAACGGAAAGAACTTCCCCAATACATCCATCAACCGGATCATCAAGAACCCCATCTACACAGGGGTCATTCGGAACGGCGATGCTCAGTCGGAAATCATCCCAGAACTGCAAATCATAGACCTGGAGACCTTTGAGCGGGCCCAGAAGATCATGTCTGACCGAACGACACACCATGCGGAGACTCCCTTGAACTTAAAGGGGCAGTCCCTTCTGGTGGGCAATATTTTCTGTGGGCACTGCCGGAACCGGCTGACTTTAACCACCGGCGGCCGGAACCGCGTCCGCAAGGACGGGAGCATCTACCACGATGTCCGTGCCAGATACCAGTGCCACTATAACGTGCGCCATCCGGGAGAGTGTGATGGACAATCCGGCTACGGAGTCAAGAAGCTGGATGGGATTGTGGACCGGATCGTGCGGTATCAGCTTTCCAAAATCAGCATGGCGTCTGGCGAGGATATTGTGGCGGCGCAGAATCAGAAAGCGGTGGAGCTTGCGAAAGCAAAGCATCATCTGGCAGTCATGCGGCTGTCAGAGAAGCAAAAAGAACTGACCGATTATCAGAATGAGGGAATCAAAGTGATCCGCGGCCAGAGCAAGTTCGACATGGAATTTCTGAATGAACTGGTGAGCAGGGCCAAAAGCGAGATACAAGAGCTGGAGGCCGCAGTAGATGCCGCCAAAGAAGAACTGGACGTACATATCGCCAGCGCGGACATGGAGCGGAAAGAATACGAGAAGATAAAGACTTGGGCCGACCTCTACGACAACTGCACCTTTGCCGCGAAAAAGATGATTATTTCTCAATTCATCAAATCCGTCTACGTCTACCGTGACTACACGCTGGAAATCGAGTTCAATGTTTCCTTCGAGGACTTCCAGACGATGACTACGGAATGTCAGGATCAGCGTCCAGGGGAGCAGCCAACGGTCTATATCACGGCATGAAAAAAGCAGGCTTGCACAAGCAAGCCTGCTTCTGGTGGACCCAATCGGGATCGAACCGACGACCTTACGGATGCGAACCGTACGCTCTCCCAGCTGAGCTATGGGCCCATATATCTGTCACGAATGACTACCAAGTGAGTCACCGGACTAAACGGAAACGATATGAACTTTTTTTGAAAGGGGATGCGAACCGCTTGAGGTGCATCTGAGGTACCTGCCCAAAACAGGGCGCATATAACTGACACGCTTGCGCTCCCAACTGAGCTACAGGCCCAAATATTAACTTGGCTGAAAATATCGATCATCAAGTGGGCCCGCTTTATGTCGGGATCGCCCTCCCAACTGAGCTACAGGCCCATGAACTTTTCAGCTCGCACATCATACCACAGCTTTTCTCATTTGTGAAGTCCTTTTTTCACTTTTTTCAAAAAATTTTTGTTGCCTTTCCGAAAACCGTATCGTATAATATCTTTTGTTATCCGTCCTCCGCATACAGCTGCGGGATCGGTCTTGCGCAATGAATGCCCGCGAACCATGTCAGGCGGGGAACCGAGCAGCATTAAGCGGGACCAGTCATGTGCCGCAAGGGCGCCGGTCACGCAGCTGTATACGGAGGACCTTTTCTATCCTCACGAAAGGGGCAATGTGGTATGTATCAGGCGCTGTACCGCAAGTGGCGGCCCAAAACCTTCTCCGACGTGGTCGGGCAGGAGCACGTCACCGAAACGCTGCAGCGGCAGGTCGCGGAGGGACGGCTCTCGCACGCCTACCTTTTCACCGGCACGCGCGGCACGGGCAAAACCACCTGCGCAAAGATCCTCGCCAAGGCGGTGAACTGCGAGCACCCCGAGAACGGTAACCCCTGCAACAAATGCCAGAGCTGCCTCGGCATCGAGTCCGGCGGCTTTCTCGATGTGATGGAGCTCGACGCCGCCTCGAACAACGGCGTGGACCACGTCCGTGCGCTGCGGGACGAGGCCATCTACTCCCCCGCGCAGGTGAAAAAGCGTGTGTACATCATCGACGAGGTGCACATGCTCTCCATCGCGGCGTTTAACGCGCTGCTGAAAATTCTGGAGGAGCCGCCGGAGCACCTGATGTTCATTCTGGCGACGACCGAGCTGCACAAGGTGCCCGCGACCATTCTCTCGCGCTGCCAGCGCTTTGCGTTCCGCCGCATTCTGCCGCGCGAGATCGTGGGACGGCTGAACTACATCGCGGAGCAGGAGGGCATCGACCTCCGGCCGGACGGTGCGGAGCTGCTCGCGCACATTGCCGACGGCGCGCTGCGCGACGCGCTGAGTCTTTTGGACCAGTGCGCGGCGGCGGGCGGGACCATCGACAGCGCGGCAGTGCTCGACGCGCTGGGACTGGCGGGCAACCTCCAAACCGCGCAGCTGATGGACTGCGTTCTGCGGCGCGACACGAAGGCCGCGCTGCTGCTGCTCCACCGGCTCTACGGCAGTGGCAAGGACGTGGGCGCGGTGCTCGGCGAGCTGTCCGCGCTCGCGCGCGACCTGCTCATTTCCAAAACGGCTCCCGAGGGCGGCGCGGCGCTGCTCACGGGTGGCTACGACGGCCAGACGATGGGCAGCCTTTTGCGGCAGGCCGACAGCGCGCGGCTTATCGCCATCTGCACCACGCTCCAGCGCGCGGCGGCGGACATGAACGTGAGCGTCAACCGCCGCACGGATGCGGAGCTGTGTCTCCTGAAGCTCTGCGACGAAACGCTCTCCGGCGATTTGAGCGCCATCAACGCGCGGCTCGCACGGCTCGAACAGCAGATGGCCACGGGCGTGCGTTATGCTGCCGCGGAAAGCACGGCGCAGGTGGTGCCCGCGCCGGCGGAGAAGCCCGCTCCCGCAAGGGCTGCGGCGAAGCCGACAGCCGTGGAGGACGAGGCTCCTCCCCCGTGGGAGGACAGCGCGCCCGCGCCGGCGGACGGATCCTTTGACGACGCTCCCCCGCCCTACGGCGAGCCGGCAGAGCCGGAACGTCCGCAGAGCGCGATGACGGCTCCCGCGCCGCAGGCCGCAGAGCCGAAGGCGGAAGCGTCCGCACCGACCGGCGACGGCGATATCTGGCTCACGCTGATGGAGAGCTACAAAAACCGACTCACGCCCGACAAGCGCGCGTTCGTCGGTCAGGCGGACGGACGGCTCGCCAACGGCGTGCTGACGGTCTACTGTCCGACGGCGGTGACGAAGGCCATGCTCGATACCGAGGCGGTCGCCGCGGTGCTGCGCGAGGTGACGGGCCAGAGCGTCGGCCGGGCAGTCGCCGTGCGCTTTGTGGTCGGCGAGCCGGAGGACGGAAAAAAACGCGACAAATTTCAGGACCTGCTGCGTATGGGCAGCAAGTTCGATAACTTCAACATCAAGTAACATCAGGAGGAATACGGATATGGCAAAGGGTTACAGCGCGCGCCGCGGCTTCTCGAACGGCGCGGGACAGGCGGCGCAGCAGATGCAGATGCAGCAGAAGCTCATGCAGATGCAGCAGGAGATGGCGAAGGCTCAGCAGGAGGTCGAGGAGGCCACCTTCACAGCGAGCGTCGGCGGCGGTGCCGTCAGCGCTGCGGCAAACGGCAAGAAGGAGATCACCGCGCTCACCATCAAGCCCGAGGCGGTCGATCCCGAGGACGTCGAGATGCTGCAGGACCTCGTGATCTCCGCGGTCAACGAGGCGCTGCGGCAGGCGGACGACGCGATGAGCAGCCGCATGAACAGCTTCACCAGCGGTCTGAACATCCCCGGTCTGGGGCTATAAGCGCAGAATACAGCAAGGAGACGCCACCCACCGGACGGCGTCTCCTTTTTTATTTTTGGCTCAGGCGTTCGCCGGCCGCGCGCAGCGTCCTGCGCAGGAAGATGGCCGAGAGCGTCAGGCTCACGAGCTCGGCGATGGGGAACGACCACCACACCAGCTCCAGCCGTCCGGTCAGGGAGAGCAGATACGCCACCGGCAGCAGCACGCAGATCTGGCGGCAGACCGAGACGATCAGACTGTAAAACGGCGTGCCGAGCGCCTGAAAGACGCTGCCCGAGACGATGCAGAAGCCCGCGAGCGGGAACGTCAGGCCGATGATGCGCAGCGCGGTCCTGCCGATGGTCAGCATCTCCTCCGAGGGGGAGAAGAGACCGAGCAGCGTACCGGGGATGATCTCGAAGAGCGCAAGACCCACGCACATGATGGCGATGGCTGTGACAGCCGAAAGGCGGATCGTCCTGCGGAAGCGCTCCGGCTTGCCCGCACCGTAGTTGTACGAAATGATAGGCACCATCGCGTTATTCAGGCCGAAGATGGGCATGAAAATGAAGCTCTGGAGCTTGAAGTACGCGCCGAACACCGCCGTCGCCGCCTCGGTAAAGGAGATGAGGATCTTGTTCATGCCGAACACCATCACCGAGCCGATGGACTGCATGATGATGGACGGCACGCCGACCGCGTAGATCTCCTTGATCGTCGCGGCGTGAGGACGGATCTCGCGGCGGCGCAGATGCACGTCGGGATTGCGCGTGAGGTTGAGATAGAAGCCGATGGACGCGCCGACGAGCTGACCGATAACGGTGGCGATCGCCGCACCGGCGACCTCCAGCCGCGGGAAGCCGAGCAGGCCGAAAATGAGGATGGGGTCGAGAACGATGTTGGTGGCCGCGCCGGCGATCTGCGTGATCATGGAGAGGTTCGTGCGTCCCGTCGATTGCAGCAGGCGCTCATTATACATCTGGAAGAACAGGCCGATCGAGCAGCCGATGCAGACGGTCACATAGTCGCGTCCGTAAGCGATGATCTGCGGGTTGTCCGTCTGAAAGCGGAAGAACGGTCCCGCAAGCGTCCAGCCGATGAGGGCGAAGAGCGCAAAATTGCACAGCGTGAGGAACAGGCCGACATTCGCCGCGCGGTCCGCGCCCGCCTGATTCTTCTCGCCCAGCGAGCGGGAGAGCAGGGCGTTCATACCCACACCCGTGCCGCCGGAAAAGGCGATGCACAGCGTTTGGAGCGGGAACGCAAGTGATACGGCGTTCATCGCGTCCTGACTGAGCTTTGCCACAAAGATGCTGTCCACCACGTTGTAGAGCGCTTGAAACAGCATGGATACCATCATCGGCACCGCCATGCTGAAGAGCAGCCTGCCGACCGGCATGGTGCCCATTTTATTTTCCTGTAGGATCTCTTCTCTGATATTTTCGTCCATTTTCCGTATCTCCGTGCGTGAAAGGGTGCTCCGTCCGGCGGACAGAGCACCTTTTTCTTTATTTTTTCAGTTCGCCGTTCGCGGCCTTGGTGAGGTAGGCGTTGATGAAGCCGTCGAGGTCGCCGTCCATGACCGCCTGAATGTTGCCGGTCTCGTAGTCCGTGCGCGTATCCTTGACGAGCTGGTAGGGCATGAAGACATAGGAGCGGATCTGGCTGCCCCATTCGATCTTGAGCTGCACACCCTTGAGGTCGCTGATCTTCTCCGCGTGCTGCTGGATCTTCAGCTCCATGAGCTTGGATTTGAGCATCTGCATGGCGTAGTCGCGGTTCTGGAACTGGCTGCGCTGCGTCTGGCAGGCGGTGACGATGCCGGTGGGGATATGAATGAGACGCACCGCAGACGAGGTCTTATTGACGTGCTGGCCGCCCGCGCCGGAGGAGCGGTAGACCTGCATCTCAATGTCCTCGGGTCGAATGTCGACCTCGATGTCGTTGGGCAGCTCGGGCATGACCTCGAGCGCGGCGAAGCTCGTTTGGCGGCGGGCGTTCGCGTCAAAGGGGGAAACGCGCACCAGACGGTGGACGCCGTTCTCACTCTTGAGATAGCCGTAGGCGTTCTCGCCCTTGACCATGACCGTCGCGCTCTTGATGCCGGCCTCTTCGCCGTCGATATAGTCCATCATCTCGAACTCGAAGCCGTGCTTGTTCGCCCACTGCATATACATACGGTAGAGCATCTGCGTCCAGTCCTGCGCCTCGGTGCCGCCCGCGCCGGCGTGGAAGGTCAGAATGGCGTTGCAGTTATCGTACTCACCGGAGAGCAGCGTCGTGAGGCGGACCTCCTCGATCCGCTTCTCCAGATCGGCGAAGCCCTCCTCCAGCTCGGGCAGCAGGCTGGCGTCGTCCATCTCGTTGCCCATGTCGATGAGGGCGAGCAGGTCGTCGCGCGTGGAGACGAGCTTTTCAAAGCGGTGGACCTTATTTTGCAGCTGCTTGGTGCGCATCTGATTGGCCTGCGAGCGCTCGATGTCGTTCCAGAAGCCGTCCTCATGCGCCTCGGCCTCGAGCCGCGCGATCTCGTGCTTGGAGGATTCGATGTCAAGCGCCTTCTGAAGGTTTTCAAACGTGTCGCTCATGGCGAGCAGTTTCTGCTTATAGGAATCGTATTCGATAACAGCCATGGTGATCTCCTCTTCTCATACTGCATTAGCCGAAAAAGTATATCATACCGCCGTGCGAAAGGCAAGAAAAATCCGCCTCGGCGGCGGATTTTCCCAATTTTTTATCGGCAACGGTGCAAACTGCCCCATAAAAACAAAAAATCCACGCATCCCTGCGTGGTTCCGTTTTGGTCGCTCAGCGCTCGCTGACGATCTGCTCCGTCGTGCCGAAGATCATGTCATCGACGTCGAAGCCTTTGAAGTTTTCAAACATCATATTGGTTCTCACGCTCCTTTCTCTTTTTAATTTCAAGAGTATGATACCACTTCTCTGTCAAGCGCGCAAGTGTGATTTTCCACATATTTCACAAAAACATTTTCGCCGTTTTGTGCTTTGCGCTAATTCGTTTTGCTTGTTTCCGCTCAAAGCCCTGTGGTAAAATAATGTATCCAATTTTGTTCTTCGGGAGGCGAGAGGACGCCTATGTACGAATTTTTTGCCGGCGACTACGACGTCGCCGTCATCGGCGCGGGCCATGCCGGCATTGAAGCCGCGCTCGCAAGCGCGCGGCTGGGGCAGAAAACGGTCTGCTTCACCATCAACCTTGACGCGGTGGGCAATATGCCCTGCAACCCCGCCATCGGCGGCACGGGTAAGGGCCATCTTGTGCGCGAGCTGGACGCGCTCGGCGGCGAGATGGCAAAGGCCGCCGACCGCGCCTGCATCCAGTATCGCCTTTTGAACCGCGGCAAGGGCCCCGCCGTGTGGTCTCTGCGCGCGCAGGCGGACCGCCGCCGCTATCAGCAGATCATGAAGCATACGCTCGAGCAGCAGGAAAACCTGACGCTGCGGCAGGCGGAGATCGTGGAGCTGCGCGTGGAAAACGGCGCAGTCTCCGCCGTCGTCACCGCGACGGGCGCGGTGTTCGGCGCAAAGGCCGTCATCCTCTGCTCGGGAACCTACCTCGACGGGCGCACCATCGTGGGCGAATGCATTCAGTCAAGCGGCCCCGATGGGATGCACGCAAGCCTGCCGCTCGCGGAGCGGCTGCGCGCGCTCGGACTTCCTCTGCGCCGCTTCAAGACCGGCACGCCCCCGCGCGTCAACGCCCGCAGCGTCGATTTCTCCAAAATGGAGCGGCAGGACGGCGACGCCGAGCCGCTGCCGTTCTCGTTCACGACCGAGCACGTTCCCTGCAATCAGGCGGTGTGCTACCTCACCTACACGAACGAGGAGACACACCGCATCATCCGCGAAAATCTCGACCGCAGCCCCATCTACTCCGGCGTGATCGAGGGCGTCGGGCCGCGCTACTGCCCGAGCATCGAGACGAAGATCGTCCGCTTCGCGGACAAGCCCCGCCACCAGCTCTTCATCGAACCGATGGGGCTTGATACCGAGGAGCTGTACATTCAGGGCTTTTCCTCCTCGATGCCCGAGGACGTACAGGTGCGGATGGTCCATACCATTCCGGGGCTCGAGCACGCGGAGATCATGCGCCCCGCCTACGCCATTGAGTATGACTGCATCGACCCCACCGCGCTCAAGCCTACGCTGGAAACGAAAGCCATCGCGGGGCTGTACGGCGCGGGGCAGTTCAACGGCTCGTCCGGTTACGAGGAGGCCGCCGTACAGGGCTTTGTTGCCGGTGTGAACGCCGCGCGCAGGCTCGCGGGGCAGTCTCCCTTTGTTCTCTCCCGCTCGGAGAGCTACATTGGCACGCTCATCGACGATCTTGTGACCAAGGGTACGAATGAGCCCTACCGCATCATGACGAGCCGCAGCGAATACCGCCTGCTTCTGCGGCAGGACAACGCCGACCGGCGGCTCACAAAGCTCGGGCACGACATCGGCCTCATCTCCGATGAGCGTCTTGCCGCCGTGGAGGAAAAGTACGCCGCCGTCGCGCGGGAGATCAAACGGCTCGAGCACACCGGCCTTCCCGCGAGCGATGCGCTCAACGCGCTGCTGCGAGAGCGCGGCACGGCGGAGATCACGGACGGCAGCCCGCTCATCGCGCTGCTGCGCCGCCCGCAGCTGCGCTACGACGATCTGCGGGCCTTCGACGCCGGCTGCGCCGCCTGCCCGCAGGACATCGCCGAGCAGGTGGAGATCACCGTGAAGTACGAGGGCTACATCCGCCGCCAGATGGCCGAGGTCGAGGAGTTTACGCGGCTCGAGAGCCGCCTGCTGCCCGAGGAGCTTGACTATTCCAGCATCGACGGTCTGCGGCTCGAGGCGCGGGAAAAGCTCGCCGCCATCCGTCCCCGCTCGCTCGGACAGGCGGGGCGCATTTCGGGCGTGTCCCCCGCCGACCTCGCCGCCCTGATGATTTTTTTGGAAAAGGAGAAGCGCCATGAAAATTCTTGACCTGACCCACCTCATTGAAGAAGCCATGCCCGTCTATCCCGAGACCGAGCCGCCGAAGCTCACACCCTCAAACACCTTCGAGCAGCACGGCTTCCGCGAAACGCTGCTGACGATGGGCTCCCACACCGGCACGCACATGGACGCCCCTGCGCATATGCTGCGCGACGGCAAGACGCTCGATCAATTTCCGGCGGACAAGTACATCGGCACGGCCTATGTGCTCGATTGCTCCGACCTTGCGGGAAAGGAGATCCCCAAAGCGCGGCTCCAGCTCCATGCCTCGGAGATCGAGGCCGCAGACTTCCTGCTCTTCTACACCGGCTGGGAGAAATATTGGGGCAGCGAGCAATACTTCTCCCCCTTCCCCGTGCTCTCGCTTGAGGCGGCGGAGTACCTTGCCGCTTTTCCGCTCAAGGGCGTCGGCACCGACGCCATCTCCATCGACCCGATGGACACGGTGGACTATCCTGTGCACAAGATCCTGCTCGGCGCAGGCTTTGTGAACACGGAGAATCTCTGCAATCTCGCCTCCCTTGTGGGGAAAACCTTTCCCTACGCGACGCTCCCCCTGCGCTTCAAGAACGCTGACGGCTCGCCCGTGCGCGCCGTCGCCATGCCGGAGGATTGAACGAAAAACCGCTCTGCCGTGGGCAGAGCGGTTTCCTTATATTATATAATGATGGAATGCGGCAAAGCCTCCGGTTTGCACCGGAGGCTTTGCCGTGAGTGAAGAAAAGATCGTCGCCCTTGAGCGAGTTGTTTCGATCAGACGTTGCCGATGGTGGCGACCATGACAGCCTTGATGGTGTGCATACGGTTCTCGGCCTCGTCGAACACCTTGGAGTTCGGGGAGAGGAACACCTCGTCGGTGACCTCGCGGATATCGTAGCCGAGCTCCATCTGGCTCTTGGCCATGGTGGTGTCGAAGTCGTGGAAGGAGGGCAGGCAGTGCAGGAAGATGCAGTCGCTGTTCTCGGTGGCCTTCATCACGTCGCCGGTGACCTTGTAGGGGGTGAGCTGCTTCACGCGCTCGGGGATCTTGTCCTCCTCGCCCATGGAAGCCCAGATATCGGTGTAGAGAGCGTCGGCGCCCTTGAGCAGAGCCTTGTCCTCGCCGTACTCGACGACGGCGCCGGTCTCCTTGGCGACCTCGCGGCAATACTCCACGACGTCAGCGGCGGGAGCGAGCTCCTTCGGGCCCCAGCCGACATAGTGCATACCGAGCTTGGCGCAGATGTACATCAGGCAGTAGGCCACGTTGTTGCGGGTATCGCCGCAGAAAACGAGCTTGCACTTGTTGAGGGGCTTCTTGGTGTTCTCCATGAGGGTGAGGATGTCGGCGAGCGCCTGGGTGGGATGATCGACGTCGGTCAGACCGTTCCACACGGGAACACCGGCGTTGGCGGCGAGACCCTCGACGACCTTCTGGTCGTAGCCGCGGTACTCGATGCCGTCGAAGAAGCGGCCAAGGACCTTCGCGGTGTCGACCATGGTCTCCTTCTTGCCCATCTGGGAGGACTTGGAATCGAGGAACGTGACGTGCGCGCCTTCGTCATAGGCGGCAACCTCAAACGCGCAGCGGGTGCGGGTGGAGGTCTTCTCGAAGAGCAGCACGATGTTCTTACCGGCGAGCAGGTTGCCGCGGATGCCGGCGCGCTTCTTCGCCTTCAGATCGGCGGCGAGGTTGAGCATATAGCGGATCTCATCGGGGGTGAAATCCTTCAGCGTGAGAAAAGAACGGCCTTTGAGATTAACGGGCATGGGATAGTCCTCCTTCAAGATAGTTCGCCCCCAATGGGGGAAATTGACTCATGTTCTGTACATAGCATACCAATTTTTGAAAAACGCGCTGGACATTTTCAGCTATTTTTCTTGTATTTAACGGCAAATTTGCGTGGCGCGCCCTTTGCCGCTCCGCTTCCCTGCGAGCTTTCCGGCACTTGCCAAATGGGTCGCCTCTGCGGTATACTATACACCGAAACAACGCATAAGGCAACCCCGCGCCGTCCGGCGCGGGCCGAATGAGGTGACCGATATGAAAGACCTTGCCGCGATGCAGTCCTTTGAACGCTCCCGTCTCGACCGGAGCAAGCTGTGCTCGTTCGACAACGAGACCATCGAGGCGCCGACCGCGCCGCTGATCCATCAGGAGGCCCGCTTCCTCTACATCTGCGAGGGGCACGGCGTCATCCGCATCCAAGGGCACGACGTGGAGCTGCGGCCGAATACGCTTCTCTCCATCCTGCCGTGGCAGATCACGGCGGTGACGGAGGTCGCCGAGCCGCTGCAATATCACCTCGTGATCTACAACCTCCACACGCTCAACCGCTACATCCGCGCCTTCTCCGACGAGCGCGGCGACGCGGTGGATTGGCTCGCGCATATTGAACGGCAGCCCGCGCTCTACTGCAACGAGGGACAGGCCCACCGGATGCAGCAATTTTTCCTCTCGCTGCGCGAGGAGGTGGGGCTGGAATCCATTCTCGGCGCGGCCCCGCCGAAGGTCCTCGGCTCGCTCGCCGTCGTCAACCGCCTCGTCGAGCTGGTGATCCTCATGGAGCGCTTCCGCGCCGAGCAACCCGAGCCCGCCGCGGCCGACCGCGCCTCCGCCGCGCCGGACAGGAGCGAGATCCTGCGCTATCTCTACTGCCACACCGGCGAAAAGCTGACGCTCAAGGGGCTCTCGCGCATCTTCTATGTCTCCGAGAGCAGCCTGAGCAGCTATATCAGCGGCATGACGGGACTCTCGTTCTTTGACCTTCTGAACGAAATGCGCATCGGCAAGACCGCGAATTATCTGCTCTATACCGACCTCACGCTCGAGGAGATCGCCGCGGCGCTCGGCTATGTGGACGCCTCGCATATCTCCAAGGTTTTTTCCGCGCGCGTGGGAATGCGCATCAACGACTACCGCAAGACCTACCGGCGCGTGGAGAGCATCTGCCGCATCGAGACCGACCGGCGCGTCTACGCGCTGGTGGAGTATATCTGCCGCAGCTACAACGAGCCGCTCTCCGCACGCGCGGTCGCCGAAAAATTCGGCTGCACCGCCGCCGAAATGAACCGCGCACTGATGCTGCAGGTGGAGAAGAATTTCGAGGAATTTCTCAACTACGTTCGCATCAACCGCGCCGCCGAGCTGCTGCTCACCACCGACCAGACCGTGACCTACATCGCCATGGAGGTCGGCTACGCCAACGTCAAGACCTTCAACCGCAATTTTCTGCGCTTCAAGGTGATGACGCCCGGCGATTTCCGCAAAAAGGTCGCGCTTCAGGAAAGTCGCCTATAATCTCTTTTTCCCTTGCCGCTTCGGCTGTTTTTCCGCAGCCGAAGCGTTTTTTTCGCCGCTTTTCGAGCTTCGATTCGGTCATTTTTGTTATTTTGCATAAAAATCATACGCTTTGCAAGTATTTCATGATATGACTTGACAATAACTCGGCGAGGTGTTATTTTGGACATAAGCCCTTTGCAATTCATTTGCCGCTCTCTTGCGTCATACACATCAAGTATGGACGGCATTGATGCAGGGGCCGGCTCCGCACGGCGGACATCCATCCCTGCAAGCCCCGACCGTTCCGAGGAAGGAAAACGGTCACAACAAATTGAAGGAGGATCCAAACCATGCGCAAATCCATGAAGAAGCTCATTGCTCTCACCCTCGCCTGCCTGATGCTCGCGACACTGTTCGTTGGCTGCGGCAAGAAGGACGACGGAGGCAGCTCCGGCGGCGACACCATCAAGCTCGGCTGGATGGGCTCGCTCACCGGCGACCAGGCCGCCTACGGCACCTGCGAAAGCCAGACCCTCAAAATGATGGTCGAAGACCTCAACGCCAACGGCGGACTGCTCGGCAAGCAGGTCGAGCTGATCTGCTACGACACCAAGGGCGACGCGCAGGAGGCGGTCAACGTCGCCAAGCGTCTGTGCGCGCAGGATCAGGTCTGCGCGATCATCGGCCCGAACGCCTCGGGTCAGTGCATCGCCATCCAGTCCGTCCTCGACCAGTACAAGATCTCCGATATGTCCACCGTGGCGACCAACGAGAAGGTCACCATGCAGGACGGTCAGCTCAAGGAATACAACTTCCGCGTCTGCTTCCTCGATCCCCAGCAGGGCAAGATCGCCGGTTCGTTCGTGTATGATAACCTCGGCTTCGATAAGGCCGCCATCCTCTACGACGTCAACGACGACTACGCGCTGGGTCTGAAGGACAACTTCGTCAAGGTCTTTGAGTCCAAGGGCGGCACCATCGTCGCCGAGGAGGGCTACACCGCCGGCGACACCGACTTCACCGCGCAGCTGACCAAGATCAAGGAAGCGCAGCCCCAGATCATCTTCACCCCCATCTTCTATCAGGATTTCATCATGATCCACAAGCAGGCCCGCACCCTCGGCATTGAGGTGCCGATGCTCGGCGGCGACGGCTGCGCGTCCGAGGTCCTCTTCGACGCCGCCGACGCGGTGGACGGCTCCTACGTCATCAACCACGTTTCCCTCGTCGATCCCGCGGGCGACGCCTTCCGCAAGGAGTACGCCGAGAAGTACAACGGCGCGAAGATGGAGCTCAACGGCTACATGGCGCACGACGCGTTCCTGCTCTGGTGCGCGGCGGTCGAGAAGGCCGGCAGCGATGACCCGCAGGCCATCGCCGACGCGTACTCTCAGGTCGAGGTCGAGGGTATGGCCGGTAAGATCAAGATCTCTGCCGAGGACCACAACCCCGTCGGCAAGTCCGGCTGCGTGGAGCGCATCGACGGCAAGAACAAGACCTACGTCTTTGAGACCTACATCGCCGCGGACTAAGCACATCCCCAAAACAGAAAAAGCAAGCACCCTTTCGACACTCGGGCGCCCCGCACGGGGCGCCCGAGGTTAACAGGACAAAAGGAGGCTATACATGGGTATAGAATATTTTCTCCAGCAGCTGGTCAACGGCATCTGCCTCGGCGGTATGTACGCGCTGATGTCGGTCGGCTATTCGCTGGTCTACAGCATTATGAACTTTTCCAACTTTGCCCACGGAGGCGTCATCATGGTCGGCGCTTATGTGGGCTATTTTGCACTCACGGCGCTGAACGTTCCATTTCTTCCGGCGTTTCTGCTCTGCGGCGTGGGCAGCGGTCTGCTCGCCGTCATCATCGAGCGGCTGGTCTACTCACCGCTGCGCAAGCGCCATGCCCCGTCCCTGTACTTCATCATCTCGGCGATGGGCGCTTCCATCTTCCTGGAAAATTTCGTCATCGCCACCATCGACGGCACCCCCAGAAACTACCCTCCGATCTTCGATAACCGCATCAACATCGGCGGGATCTCCCTTGGCGTCGACAGTCTGCTGATGATCGTGGTCTCGGCCGTCGCGCTGCTGATTTTGATGTTCATCATACAGAAAACCAAGGTCGGCCTTGCCATCCGCGCCTGCTCGTACAGTGAGAAGGCCTCGACCCTCATGGGCATCAACGGCGATCTCGTGATCTTCATCATCTTCCTCATGGGCGGCGTGCTCGCCGGCTTCGCCGGTATGCTCTACGGCATGCGCTTCATCGTCAAGCCCACCATCGGTCAGGTCACGAACAAGTCCTTCGTCGCGGCGGTGTTCGGCGGTCTCGGCAGTCTCCCCGGCGCGATCGTCGGCTCGGTTCTGCTCGGCATCATGGAGATCTTTGTCGCGTCCTTCAACTCCAACCTGCGCGACCTGTTCGTATACGGACTTCTGATCCTCGTCCTCGTCATCAAGCCGTCCGGCCTGATGGGCAAGGTCGTGGAAGACAAGGCGTAAGGAGGGAGGAACGATATGTTTAGCTGGTATTACATCGAAGGCATCCTCATTCAGTCCTGCTACACCCTGCTGATCGTGCTCGGCCTTTCCATCCTTACGGGCTACACCGGTATGTTCTCGTTCGGTCACGCGGGCTTTGTGTGCATCGGCGCGTATGTTTCCATTCTCTGCACGATGGCGTTCGGCCTGCCCTACTGGCTCTCGCTCATCATCGCGGGCCTCGCCGCCATGCTGCTCGGCGCGGGCCTTGGCAAGATCACGCTGAACCTCAAGGGCGACTACTTCTGCATCGCCACGCTCGGCGTGGGCGAGGCGATACGGCTGATCTTTAACAATTTGCAGCTCACCATCAATGTCGGCGGCAAGGACTTCCTGCTCGACGGCGCGAAGGGCGTGGCGAGCATCCCCCTGCACACCACCTTCAAGGGCTCGCTGGTCATCGTCGTCATCTTCCTCACCGCCACGGCGCTGCTGATGAACTCCAAGCACGGACGCAGTATGCTCGCCGTGCGCGAGGACGAGCTGGCGGCCCAGATGAGCGGCATCAACACCTTCCGCTCCAAGATGCTCGCCATGTGCATGTCCGCGCTCTACGCCGGCATCGCAGGCGGCATGATGGCGCACTACTTCGGTTATCTCCAGCCCAAGATGTTCCTGATGACCAAGTCCACGGAGTATACCATCATGGTCATCTTCGGCGGCATGGGCTCCATCACCGGCTCGGTGCTCGGCACGGTGCTGCTCTGCGCGCTGCCGGAGCTGCTGCGCGCGGTCGGTGACTGGCGTCTCGTGATGTACGGCCTCGCCGTCATCGTCATCATGATCGTCCGTCCGAAGGGTCTCATGGGCGGCAAGGAGCTGCCGGTCGGCAGGATCTGCCGTGCCGTCGGCCGCGTTTTCACCAAGAAGAAAAAGGACCTGCCTCCGCCTGACGGCGGCAGCGTCGGAGAGGAGGCGTCGGTATGAGCGACATCACCTTCAAGCACCATGACCCCAACGTCATGCTCGAGCTCTGGCACGTCACCAAGCGCTTCGGCGGCCTGACCGCCGTGGGCGACGTTTCCTTCAAGATCAAAAAGGGTGAGATCTACGCGCTCATCGGTCCCAACGGCGCGGGCAAGACCACCATCTTCAACCTCATCACGGGCGTCTACGCGCTCACCGAGGGCCGCGTCATTTTCGACGGTACGGTCGTCGGGCAGGGCGACGCCATCATCAAGGACGATATGCGCGAAACGGATGTCAAGCCCTTCCGCAAGCAGCCCTACGACATCATGTCCCGCGGCATGGCGCGCACGTTCCAGAACATCCGCCTGTTCAAGAGTGAAACGGTCTACAACAACGTTCTCACCGCGTGCCACGCGGAGGCGGACTACAACATCTTCCAGTCGCTCTGGCGCCTCAAGGCCGGTCCCAAATGGCTGACGAAGTACTATTACCAGGAAAAGGCTCTGCGCGAAAAGACCGAGGAGCTTTTGAAGATCATGGGCATCTGGGAGCAGCGCGACATGATCGCCGTCAACCTGCCCTACGGCCAGCAGCGCAAGCTGGAGATCGCCCGCGCGCTTGCGACCGATCCCAAGCTGCTGCTGCTCGACGAGCCCGCCGCCGGCATGAATCCGGAGGAGACGCTTGCCCTGATGGACCTCATCCGCGAGATCCGCGACCGCTTCGACCTGACCGTGCTCATCATCGAGCATCACATGGACCTCGTGATGAACGTCTCCGACCGCATCTTCGTGCTCAACTTCGGCAAGCCTCTTGCCGAGGGAACGCCCGCGGAGATCCAGAGCAACCCCGAGGTCATCGAGGCCTATCTCGGAAAGGAGGACGACGGCGATGGCGATGCTTGAAATTCGTGACCTGAACGTTTACTACGGCGGCATCCACGCCCTCAAGGGCATCTCGCTCGAGGTCGAGGAGGGGCAGATCGTCTCGATGATCGGCTCCAACGGCGCGGGCAAATCGTCCATGATGAACGCCATTTCCGGCATTGTGAAGTACAAGTCCGGCGAGATCCTCTACAAGGGTCAGCCGCTGCCGACCGCCGCCAATAAGGTCGTCCGGCTCGGCGTGTGTCAGGTGCCGGAGGGCCGCCTGATCTTCGCGAACCTCACCGTTTACGAGAACCTGAAGGTCGGCGCGTACCTCCGCAGCGACAAGGACGGCATCGAGCGCGACCTCAAGCGCGTGTATGAGATTTTCCCACGCTTGGAGGAGCGCAAAAATCAGATCGCCGGCACGCTCTCCGGCGGCGAGCAGCAGATGCTGGCGATGGGCCGCGGCATCATGTCCGCGCCCGACCTCATCATGCTCGACGAGCCGTCCCTTGGCCTCGCGCCGCTGCTGGTCAACACCATTTTCGATACCATCCGCGAGATCAAGGCCATGGGCAAGACCATTCTGCTCGTGGAGCAGAACGCGCTCAAGGCGCTCTCCGTCGCGGACAACGCCTATGTTCTCGAGCAGGGCCGCATCACCAAGTCCGGCCCGGGCAAAGAACTGCTCAAGGACCCCGCCATCGCGGAGGCCTATCTCGGCAAGGCGGCTCGCTGAGCCGAACCATAAATTTTGGAGGTAATTCCCAATGGCTAAAACGGCACAGGATGTCATGCAGCTCATTCGTGAGCAGGGCATCAAGATGGTCGATTTCAAAATGGTCGATATCAACGGCCAGTACCGCCATGTGACCATTCCCGCTCAGAATTTTACCGAAGCGACCATGACCGACGGCATCGGCTTCGACGCCTCGAACTACGGCTATGCCGTGGTCGAAAAGAGCGACATGGTCTTTATTCCCGACCCCGCTACCGCGCAGATCGACCCCTTCTGTGAGGTCTCCACCCTGTCGATGACCGGCAACGCCATGATCATCGACTACCCCCACAACCGCCCGCTCGACCAGTATCCGCGCAACATCGTGCTGGCGGCGGAGCAGTATATGCGTGATACCGGCATCGCCGACACGATGCTCATTCTGCCGGAATTTGAGTTCTATCTCTTCGACGATGTAGCCTGGAAGGTCGCGCCGAACGAGATCGGCATGAGCCTCGACGCCGAGCAGGCGCATTGGAACGGCGACATCAACGGCCGCGGCGTCATCGTCCCGCGGCAGGGCCACTACCACATTGCCAAGCCGCTCGACCGCACCTACGAGTGCCGCAGCGAGATGTGCCTGCGCATGGAGGAGGCCGGCATCCCCATCAAGTATCACCACCCCGAGGTCGGCGGCGCGGGCCAGTTCGAGATCGAGCCGAAGCTCGGCGAGATGAGCAAAATGGCCGACGCGACCATGCTCATCAAGTACATCATCCACAACACCGCCCTCAAGTACGGCAAGAGCGCCACGTTCATGCCCAAGCCCGTCTACGGCGAGGCCGGCAGCGGAATGCACGTCCATATGCTGCTCTTAAAGGACGGCGAGCCGGTGTTCTCCGACGACAACGGCTACTCGCATCTCAGCCGGGAGGCCCACTGGTTCATGGGCGGTCTTCTCAAGCACATCCATTCCCTCTGCGCCATCACGAATCCCAGCACCAACTCCTTCAAGCGTCTGGTGCCGGGCTTTGAGGCGCCCGTCACCGTCGGATACGCCACGAGCAACCGCAGCGCGGTCATCCGCATCCCCGCCTACGCCAAGACGCCGAATATGCGCCGCTTTGAGCTGCGCAATCCGGACGCCACCTGCAACCCGTACTTCTGCTACGCGGCGCTGCTGATGGCCGGTCTTGACGGTATTGAAAACAAGATCGACCCGCACGAAAACGGCTGGGGTCCCTACGACGTCAACCTCTACACCCTCTCCGACGAGGAGAAGGCCAAGCTGCAGGGTCTGCCCACCTCGCTTGACGCGGCGCTTGACGCGCTCGAGGCCGACCACGACTATCTCACGAAGGGCGGCGTGTTCCCCGAAGCGCTGCTCCGCAGCTTCATCGCCGCCAAGCGCAAGGAGTGCGCGGCCATGGCCGCCATCCCGCATCCCGCGGAATTTGAACGCTACTACAACCTGTAAAAAACTGCGCGCATCCATCGGGGGACCGCCTTCCGGCGGCTCCCCCCTTTGCGCGCCCGAAACCACGCTCCGCGCCGCGCGGAGAGCAAAGGAGAACGATCATGGAACAAGTCCTGCTGGATCAGATCACCGCCCTGCGCGCACAGCTCCACGCCTGCGCGGAGGTCTCCGGCCGCGAGGTCGTGACAAAGCACACCCTGCTGACCTTCCTGCGCGAGCATACCTCGCTGGAGCTTCACGAGCTTGCGGGCGGCTTCTACGCCGCGCACCGTGAGCCGGAGGGCACAAAGCCCACGGTCGCGCTGCGCGCGGATTACGACGCGCTGGCGACGCCCGAGGGCGGCGCGGCGCACCTGTGCGGTCACGACGGACATGCCGCGGCGCTGTGCGGCGTCGCGCTGATGCTCGAGGGGCAGTCCATCGGGCGCAGCGTGTTTCTGCTCTTTCAGGGCGCGGAGGAGACCGGTGCGGGCGCGGCGCTGTGCTGTGAGCTTTTTGACCGCGAGAAGGTCGGCGAGATCTACGGCGCGCACAACCTGCCGGGCTTTCCGTTCGGCGCGGTGCTCACCCGCGCGGGCACCTTTGCCTGCGCCAGCCGCGGCGTGACTATTCATTTTGTTGGTAAGCCCGCCCACGCCGCCTATCCCGAGACCGGTATCTCCCCCGCTCCCGCAGTCGGACAGCTGTTGGTCGATCTGCCTGCGCTCGCCGCGCCCGAGCAGTACCGCGGCATCACGCTCTGCACCGTCATCGGCGCGCAGATGGGCGAAAAGGCCTTCGGCGCGGCGGCGGAGTCTGCCGAGCTGTGGCTGACGCTTCGCGGCGAGCACGACGACGATCTTGCGCGGCTCCGCCGCAGTGTGCTCACCCGCGCGCAGGAGCTGGCCCACAAGAACCATCTGGAGTTTTCCTTTGAAGAACAGGACATTTTTCCCGCCACGGAAAACGACGCGCTCTGCGCCAGCCGCGTCATGCGCGTGTGCTGCGGCACGCTCCTGCACGACCCGATGCGCTGGAGCGAGGATTTCGGCCACTATCTGCACCGCTGCCGCGGTGCGTTCTTCGGCGTGGGCGCGGGCGAGGATCACCCGCAGATCCACACCGAGCACTACGAATACCCCGACGCGCTTCTGGAGCCGACCGTCGAGGCGTTCCGGGCGCTGCTCACCAGCGAATAAGAACGGACCTGCGCCGCGCGGCGCAGGTCCGTTCTTTTTGCTTGTTACGGCAATACCGCATAATGGTACAAGAGCGATTTGCTCGCAAAGCGCCGCAGCTTTCATTGTGCGGTGTTGCCTTAAGCCTTTTTGCGGATGAGGATGAACGGGGTGCATTGCCCCTCCTGTCCTGCGGGATTGTCGCGCACGATCTCACAGAGCTGCTCGTCCGTCAGCGTGACGTTGCGGCACTTGCCGAGGATCACGCAGTCGATGTCGCTCGCGTCGATGATCATGGCCTTCACGCCGGTCTTTTCGTAGATCTCATCGCAGACGCCGGAGGGGTTTTCGGGATTGAGAATACCGTAGTCCACATACTCCTTGAACGAAATATCGTAGTCGATCAGACCGTCGATGCCGTCCACCTCGTGTCCGCAGACCTTGTAGAACACGCCCTTCTTGCCGAAGAGCTTTGTCACCGCCGAGCAGAAGGCCGCCAGCAGCACGCGCGGCAGGCCGCAGATCATAATGATGAGCTGCATCTTGTGCGGCGTGCCCGCACCGGGACCCGCGGGCGTGACGTGTACGAAGCGGCACAGCAGCTTCGCCCAGAAGCCGGGGTGGATGTCCTTGCGGTAGACGATGCGCTTCTGGCACAGGGCGATGACCTTCTCGCTGATGCTCAGCAGGTCGCCCTCCTCATAGAGCGGCTTGACGTAGCGCTCGATCAGGTCGATATAGTTCTCGCCGATCTGGACGAAATGCGTCTGAATGGCGTGGCGCTGATAGACGCCGGTCGAGGTCTCGATCTCGACCTTTTTGGACTCATTTGCAACAAATTCCATGAAAAAATGCCTCTTTCGTGCAGGATGATCAAGTGTGCATTTATTGTACCACAAAATCCGCAAAAAGCTACTGTTATTTGCAAAAAGATAAAAATTCGGAAAAGCGCGGCGAACGCCGCGCTTTTCGCTTGCTTATTGTCCTCTCTGCGCCTGCGGCATCTCCCATGCCAGATGGTCGGTGTGGAGCAGATGATGCGATTTCTCTCCGAGGGGCTTGCCGAGATAGTCGCGATAGAGCGCCTGCACGTCAGGATTTTCGTGCGAGAAGCGCAGCGCTTCGCCCTTGTCGAGCCGCCAGAGCACGCCGCCGCGTGCCTCCGCCAGCTCCTGCCCGTCATGAATGGGCTGACCGCCGCCGCCCGCGCAGCCGCCGGGACAGGCCATGACCTCGACAAAGTCATAGCTGACCTCGCCCCGCTCAAGGGCATAGAGCAGCTTCCGCGCGTTGCCGAGTCCGCTCACCACCGCGACCTTCACCTCGCCCGCCGTAGGAATGGTAAAGCTCGCCTCCTTCCAGCCGTCCATGCCGCGCACGGCGGTGAAGGCGTCGGGATCGGGGTTCTCGCCGGTCACGAGGTAGTACGCCGAGCGGAGCGCGGCGTCCATCACGCCGCCGGTCGCGCCGAACACGACCGCCGCGCCCGTGCCGCTGCCGAGCGGGGAGTCGAACTCCTCCTCCGGCAGATGGACAGGGGAAATATGGTTTGCGCGGAGCATAATGTCCAGCTCGCGCGTGGTGATGCTCACGTCAACGTCGGGAATACCATCCTCGCCGCGCATGGTCGGCAGCGTACACTCGCTCTTCTTTGCGACGCACGGCATGATGGACACGACGAACAGCCGCTTGGGATCAATGCCGATCTTCTCGGCAAAGTAGGTCTTGGCAATGGCCCCGAACATCTGCTGCGGGGACTTCGCGGTGGAAAGCTCCTCCGTCCGCTCGGGATACTGCGACTTGAGAAAGCGCACCCAGCCCGGGCAGCAGGAGGTGAACATCGGCCAGCGGTAGTTCTTTTTGTGCGTGAAGCGTTCGAGAAACTCGCTGCCCTCCTCCATGATGGTGAGGTCGGCGGCAAAGTCGGTGTCGAACACATAGTTGAAGCCCAGCTCGCGCAGAGCAGCCGCCATGCGCTTGGGCGTGGCAAACTCCGGCGAAAGGTTGAACTGCTCCGCCCAGGCCGCGCGCACCGCCGGCGCGACCTGCACGACCGTGACGGTGTTGGGGTCGTCGATGGCGTCAAAGACAATTCCCGTGTCGTCGCGCTCCCGCAGCGCCGCCGTGGGGCAATGCGTGATGCACTGGCCGCAGTAGGTACATTCCGTATCCTGGATGCGGCGATTGCGCGAGGCGTCCACCGTCGCGCGGGAGCCGGTGCCGAGCAGATCCCAGATCTTCACGGTCTGTACGTTCTCGCAGATCTGGATGCAGCGCATACACTTCACGCACTTGTCGTTCTCGCGGATGAGCGGCGTGGAGTAGTCCACCGCCTCCCGGCGCAGCTTGGTGGGATAGTGCTCGCCGCGCATATTGAAGTCGTTCGCGAGCGACTGCAGCGTGCAGTTGCCGCTGCGCGAGCAGCTCGTGCAGCTCGTGTCGTGCTCGGAGAGGATCAGCCGCAGGTTGGCGCGGCGCGCCTCGCGCGCCATGGGGCTGTTGGTAAAGACCTCCATGCCGTCCGCCACCACATTGTCGCACGCGGGGACAAGGCGCTCCATGCCCTTGACCTCCACGCAGCACAGACGGCAGGCAGCGATCTCGTTGACGTCCTTTAAGTAGCAGAGCGTCGGAATGTTGATGTTGAGCATCCGCGCGGCCTCGAGGATCGTGGTCGTTTCGGGCACCGTGATGCTCTTATGGTCGATGGTCAGCGTCACATTCTTTACCATTTGCCCTTCCTCCCTCCGCGGAAAATGCCGTAGCCGAAGTGGTCGCAGCGCAGGCAGCGGGACGCCTCGGCGTAAGCCTCCTCGTCCGTCAGGCCGCACTCGATGCACTTGAAGTCGCGCTTGCGCTCGTCGGCCTCGCGCTCGGTGGTGTTGATGCGGCCATGGGGCGGCTTGTTGTTCAGCCGTGCAGTTGGGACCTCCACACCCACGTCGATGACATGGTGATAGCCGAGGTATTCGTCGATGTTCGCCGCCGCGACCTTGCCCGCCGCGATGGCGCGGATGACGGTGGCCGGACCCGTGACGCAGTCGCCGCCGGCAAATACGCCGTCCATGTTGTCGATCTGGCCGCTGGCCTCGGCAACAAAGGCGCCGCGCTTGATGGTAATCTTGCTCTGCTCGAAGCCGTGTGTTTCCACGCCCTGTCCGATGGCGACTACGATCCCATCCGCCGCGATGCGCTTTTCAAAGAGCTTTGCCTTCTCCGGCTTGGGCCGGCCCTTGTCATCCATCTCGCCGATGATCTGCGGCTGCGTCCAGAGCGCGACCGCATGGCCCTGCCCGTTCGTCTCGATGCGCACGGGGGCCTGCAATGTGACCAGCTCCACGCCCTCGGCGACCGCGCCCTCGACCTCCTCGGGCAGCGCGGTCATATCCTCCCGGCGGCGGCGATAGACGCAACTCACCTTACGCGCGCCGAGGCGCACTGCGCTGCGGCATACATCCATCGCGACGTTGCCGCCGCCGATGACCACGATCTCCTTGCCGCGGAAATCGGGCATGTGATCGTCGCCGATCTCGCGCAGCATCTCGACCGCGGACATGACGCCCTCGGCGTCCTCGCCTTCGATGCCGGTCTTTTTATCCGTGTGTGCGCCGAGTGCAAGATAGAGCGCGTCGTACCGGCTGCGCAGCTCGTCGAAGGTAATCTCGTCTCCGATGTCCACATTGACCTTCGCATCAATGCCGACGGAGAGGAGCGACGCGATCTCCGCGTCCAGGATCTCGCGCGGCAGACGGTAGGCGGGAATGCCGTAGCGCAGCATACCGCCGAGCTTCGCCCGCTTTTCATACACCGTAACCTTGTGGCCCATCAGCGCGAGGTAGTACGCCGCGGAAAGACCGCTCGGCCCGCCGCCGACGATGGCGACCGTCTTGCCGGTCTCCTCAGCGCAGGCGGGATGGGGCACATAGCCCGCGTGGTCCACCGCGTAGCGCTTGAGCCCTCGGATATTCACCGCGTCGTCGATCATGTTGCGGCGGCAGCGCGCCTCACAGGGATGCTCGCAGATGTACGCGCAGGCGGAGGGGAAGGGGTTATCCTGCCGGATGAGCCGCACAGCGTCCGCGTAGCGGCCGTACTTCACCAGCACGGTGTAGCCCGGAATGTCCACGCCCGCAGGGCACAGCGCCACGCAGGGGACAGGATTCTGCATCCCGCCGAGGCAGCGGTGGCGCAGAACGTGCTCTTCATAGTCGTCGCGGAAGCCCTGGATGCCGTCGAGCACCAGCCGCGCCGCGTCGCGCCCGATGGCGCAGTCCGCGCTGTTGACGATCACGCGCGCCGTGCGCTCGATGAGCGCGATGGTCTCCATCGTCGCCTTGCCGTCGAGCACGCTCTCCATCAAATCGGAGAGCTGACCGAGGCCGACGCGGCAGGGCACGCACTTGCCGCAGGTCTGCGCGTGGCAGAGGTTCAAAAAGTTCATCGCAAGATCCACCGGGCACAGTCCCGGAGGGCTGGCGGCAATGCGCCGCTCCACATCGCGGTACAGTCCGTCGATCACGGTCTGGGCGCGCGACGGCGTCATAATGTCAAGTCTCGACAAAACCTTCACACCTTTCCGAATCGCAAAACGCGGGCACATCCTACGGCGTGCCCGCTGTCTTTTAATTATAGAACATTTCTATAGGTGATGTAAAGATAAATTTTTTATACAAATCGCCAAAAATGTAGGCTGTCTCTGCCTTTCTCCGCGCAAAAAGGAGGGCTGCCCTTCGGCAGCCCTCCTGAATGGGACCTTGCTTACTTCTTGTCGTACATATCAATGAGCTTGACGAGGTGCTCGTAGCGCTCCTTGGCGGCTTCCTCGTTGCGGGCAAACAGGGTGTCGGCACGCTCGGGGAACTCGCGGGTCAGACGGCTGTAACGGGCCTCGTTCATCAGGAACTCCTGATAGCCGCCCGCAGGCGCCTTGGAGTCGAGGGTGAACTTCTGCTCGGCAGCGGGGTTGAAGCGGAACAGGTTCCAGTAGCCGCACTCGACGGCCTTCTTCA
>ERZ1673695.658-NODE-658-length-48498-cov-49.044114_pt1 | contig 48498 bp, 45 predicted proteins | sample MGYA00580225_ERZ1673695 | MGnify/ENA primary metagenome ERZ1673695 (study PRJEB41218, sample SAMN15661739) | gut metagenome | host: Homo sapiens | place: Canada: London | collected 2015-08-20/2019-03-30 | study: EMG produced TPA metagenomics assembly of... | reverse complement strand
ATTATCAAATCGCGCCCATTGCGGCGCGAAGCACCGCAATGGGTAGGTGGCGGCTAACGCCGCCGGGATATGGGGGCACCTGTCTCCCTGCGGGTCGGTCCGCGGGTCTGACACGCCACCGGCGTGTCATTCAATACCGCGGACTCTGCGAGGGGAAGGCTTGAGCTTGTGCGGCCCGGGCACCCGTCTCCCTGTGACCTCATCAGGGGGAAGGCTGACGCCTGCGGACGAGAGGGGGGCCGAAGATAGGATGGAAGTTGGGAGTGAAAACACATGGAAAAGGGAATGGAATTTCTGCCGGTGAGCCGGGAGGAGATGATCGACCGGGGCTGGTATTACTATGACTTTCTGGTGGTGACGGCGGACGGGTATATCGACCACCCCAGCTTCGGCACCACACTGATCGCGCGGCTGCTGGAGAGCAGGGGTTATCGGGTGGCGATACTGCCCCAGCCGGACTGGCACTCGGCGGAGGACTTCCGGGCCATGGGCAAGCCCCGGTACGGGGTGCTGATCGGCGGGGGGAACCTGGACTCGATGGTGGCCCACTACACGGTGGCCAAGCGGCGGCGGACCCGCGACCTGTACAGCGAGGGCGGAGAGATGGGCAAGCGGCCTGACCGGCCCACGATCGTGTACGCCAACCGGGTGCGGGAGGCGTGGCCGGACGTGCCCATCGTTATCGGCGGGCTGGAGGCGTCGCTGCGGCGGTTCGCCCACTACGACTACTGGGACGACAAGGTGCGGCGGAGCATACTGTTCGACGCGCCGGCGGACCTGCTGGTGTACGGCATGGGGGAGAGCGCCACGGCGGAGATCGCCCGGCGTCTGGCGAGGAAGATACCGCCGTCGGAGCTGACGGATATACCGGGGACGGCGTACATCACCGACCAGGTGGGTGAGCTGAAGTTCCACCGGGCGGACGCGCCGGGGTATGAGGCGGTATGCGCGGACAAGGCGGCCTATGCCCGGGCGACGAAGATCGAATACGACGAGCACGATCCCATCCGGGGCTGCGCGGTGGTGCAGCCCTGCGAGGGGCGGTATCTGGTGGTGAGCCCGCCGGCGCGGCCGCTGCGGCGGGAGGAGCTGGACGCCCTGTACGCCCTGCCCTACACCCGGCAGGTGCATCCCATGTACAAGAACGGCATACCGGCCATCGAGGAGGTACAGTTTTCCATCACCCACAACCGGGGATGCTTCGGCGGGTGCAACTTCTGTGCGCTGGCCTTCCACCAGGGGCGGATGGTCACCAGCCGGTCCATCGAGTCGGTGCTGGAGGAGGCGGAGCTGCTGACCCACGAGCCGGGGTTCAAGGGGTACATCCACGACGTGGGCGGGCCAAGCGCCAACTTCCGCCACACCAGCTGCCAGAAGCAGAAGCGGTGCGGGATGTGCAAGAACCGCAGCTGCCTGGCACCGGAGCCGTGCCCCAATCTGGACGCGGACCACTCGGAGTACACGGAGCTGCTGCGGCGGATGCGGGAGATACCGGGGATCAAGCGGGTGTTCGTGCGGAGCGGCATACGATACGACTATATGCTGCAGGACAAGGACAGGTCGTTCTTTAAGGAGCTGGTGAAGTACCATATCTCGGGACAGCTGAAGGTGGCGCCGGAGCACTGCGTTAGCTCGGTGCTGGACTACATGGGAAAGCCGCACTTTGACGTGTTTCTGAAGTTCTGGCGGCAGTACCAGAAGCTGAACGAGGAGGGTGGCACGGAGCAGTATCTGGTGCCGTATCTGATGTCCAGCCACCCGGGATGTACCCTCAGCGACGCGGTGGAGCTGGCGGAGTTCCTGCATAAAAACGGCAGGACGCCGGAGCAGGTGCAGGATTTCTATCCCACGCCGGGAACGCTGTCCACCTGTATGTATTACACGGGCATCGATCCGCGGGATATGTCGGAGGTGTATGTGGCCAGGGATCCCAAGGAGAAGGCCATGCAGCGGGCGCTTTTACAGTGGTCGCGGCCGGAGAAGCGGACGCTGGTGGTGGAGGCCCTGGAGGAGACGGGGCGGACAGACCTGATCGGGTACGAGAAGAAGTGCCTGATCCGGCCGCGGAAAGGGGAGCCCTACGGTCAGCCGCCGGTCAAGCCGGAGAGGCCAGAGAGGCCGGAGAAGCCGGAGCGCCAGCCGCGGCGGAAAAAGGAGGCCTCCGGCAACCGGGGGCGGCGGGGGACGCCCACGGCGAAGCCGCTGGCGCAGAAGGGGAAGATGTCGCCCCGGAAGAAGGCGGCCTTCGCCAAGAAACGAAACGGGAAATAACGACGACAGAGCGCCCCGCTGCTGCGGGGCGCTCTGCTTTTTGCGGGGCGGCCGGGGCGGCAGAGCGGGGGAAAAGACGGTGGGACTGTCAGATAAGGGGGGATGATAAAAAATGTGACGGTTTCTGCGGAATGTTGGAGGCAATGCGGCGAAAAAAAGCTTGTGTTAGCACAGGGTTTTTATTATAATAAAAAAGAAGTGTCAAGATGCTGGTACCGCACGTTAAGATTTCGACAAGAAATCGGAAGGGTGAGGTCGGCGCCGTGCCGCTTCTGCCGTTTTACGACGCGACGCGGCACAAAAATTTTACCGGATGTAAAAGGTGAAAGACGAATGGAAAAAAAGAAAAAAATCAGGTTCATCGTGGTGTGGCTGCTGATCACCGCGGCGTTCCTGGCCGGTTCTCTGCTTGTCCCCGGACACGGGAAGTCGGAGTCGGTGCAGGAGGCCATGCGTGACGCAGTGCTCCACGGGACGAACCGCATCAGCCTGTTTGGGCTGAAGGACGTGAACCCGGCGTACATATCCTCACTGGTGGTGGTGGGCGCACTGCTGCTGGCGGCGATACTGCTGCGGGTGTTCGTCATCCCCCGGTTCAAGATGGTACCGGGAAAGCTGCAGATGGCGCTGGAGACCGTGGTAGGGCTGTTCGACGGGATGGCCAAGGGCAACAGCCCGCATCGCAACAAGTTCCTGGGCGCATACATCTTCGGCGCGGGCGTGTACATCTTCGTGGGAACGCTGTTTGAGCTGTTCGGCTTCCAGGCCATCACCACGGGCGGACACACCATCGCGCTGCCGGCCCCGCTGTCGGACGTGAACGCGGCCATCTCCCTGGGCTGCCTGTCCTACGGCGTGATCCTGGTGGGCGGCATCGTGGCCAACGGCGCAAAGGGTGCGGGCAAGGCCCTCAAGGATTTCTCCCTGCCCATCTCCATGAGCTTCCGTATGTTCGGCGCGCTGCTCAGCGGCCTGCTGGTGACGGAGCTGGTGTACTATTATGTGTCCCTGAGCTTCGTTGTGCCGGTGGTGGTGGGCGTGCTGTTCACGCTGCTCCACGCGCTGATCCAGGCCTACGTGCTGACCACGCTGACCTCCATGTTCTACGGAGAGACTACGGAAAAGCACGCACCCAAGCCCAAGAAAAACAAAAAAATCAAAGCTGAAACTGTAAATAACTGACGGAGGAAAGAGAAACCATGAAAAAGCTGTTCAATAAGAAGGCCTTTGCCCTGCTGCTGTGCCTGGTGCTGGCACTGACCGCCCTGCTCACCGTGACCGCGTTCGCCGATACCGCACCCGCCGACGGCACCGCCGCCCAGACCGAGGAAGCGGCCGACAGCGGCGTGAGCGCCAAGGCCATCGCTTCCGGTGTTGCCATCGGTGTGGCTGCCGCTGGCGGCGCCATCGGTATGGGTATGGCTATCGCCAAGTCCGCCGAGGGTATCGCCCGTCAGCCGGAGGCCGAGGGTAAGATCCGCACCACCATGATGCTGGGTCTGGTGTTCCTGGAAACGGCTATCATCTATGCCCTGCTGGTGGTCATCCTGATCATCTTCGTGCTGTAAGAAACGGGGAGAGACGCTATGAATATCCCTCTGAATATTGATTGGCAGCAGATATTGCTGCACTTCTTCAACTTCTCCATCCTGGTGGGCGGTCTGTATCTGCTGCTGTTCAAGCCGGTGAAGAGCTTTATGGAAAAGCGGGAGAAGCACTATGCGGATATGGAAGCCGCCGCCGTGGCCCGGGAGAAGGACACCGAGGCGCTGAAGGCCGCCATGGCCCAGCGGGAGGCGGACTTTGACGCCGTGCTGGAGGAGAAGCGTGCCGCCGCCGCCAAGGAGGCGGAGGACTTTGCCCAGCAGCAGCGCGACGCGGCCAAGGCGCAGGCGGACAAGATCCTGTCCGATGCCAAGGACGCCGCCGAGAGCGAGCGCCAGAAGATCGTGGCCGAGGCCAACCGCGAGGCGGTGGCTATTGCCGAGGACGCCATGGAGAAGCTGATGGCCGCCCAGACGGCCCAGGCCTATGACGCCTTCGTGAATGCCGCGAAGGAGGAACAGAATGAACACTGATGCACGCCTGACGGCGAAACTGCTCAGCGCTTGTCCGCCGGACAGCGCGCAGAAAGAGAAGCTGGAGGATGTGCTGTCGAAAAAGTACGGCAAGGCCGTCGAGCTGGTCTGGCAGGAGGACCGCACCGCACAGGGCGGCTTCCGCATTGAGCTGGGCAGCGAGGTCATCGACTGGACGGCGGAGGGCCGGCTGGAGCAGCTGAAGGAACGGCTGACCGGACTGAAGAGTGAGGGCTCCGTCATCCCCCTGATCCGGGACGCGGTGAAGAGCTGGGTGCCGGAGGTATGCGCCCGCGAGGTGGGCAGCGTACTGACCGTGGCGGACGGGATCGCCTATGTGGAGGGCCTGGAGGGCGCTACCTACGGCGAGATCCTGCTGTTTGAGGGCGGCATCCGGGGCATGGTGCAGGAGCTGCGCTCCGGCCGTATCGGCTGCATCCTGTTCGGCCGCGTGGAGGAGGTCAGCGAGGGCACGGCGGTGTACCGCACCGGCAAGACCGCCGGTATCGGCGTGTCCGACGGCATGATCGGCCGTGTGGTGGACGCCCTGGGCGCGCCCATCGACGGCGGCGGAGACATCCGGGTGGATGAATACCGCATGATCGAGAGCCCGGCACCTGGCATTATTGACCGCCAGCCGGTGAATACCCCCATGCAGACGGGCATTCTGTCCATCGACTCCATGTTCCCCATCGGTCGGGGCCAGCGTGAGCTGATCATCGGCGACCGCCAGACCGGCAAGACCGCTATCGCCATCGACACCATCCTGAACCAGAAGGGGAAGGATATGATCTGCATCTACGTGGCCATCGGCCAGAAGGCCAGCTCCGTGGCGCAGATCGCCGAGCTGCTGCGGAAGCACGACGCCATGCGCTACACCATCGTCGTGTGCGCCGGCGCGGGCGAGTCCGCGTCCATGCAGTACATCGCGCCCTATGCCGGCGCGGCCATCGGCGAATATTTCATGAACAAGGGCAAGGACGTGCTGATCGTGTACGACGATCTGAGCAAGCACGCCATCGCTTACCGTGCGCTGAGCCTGCTGCTGGGGCGGTCCCCCGGACGCGAGGCGTATCCCGGCGACGTGTTCTATCTGCACTCCCGTCTGCTGGAGCGCGCGGCGCGGCTCAGCGACGAGCGCGGCGGCGGCAGCATGACCGCCCTGCCCATCGTGGAGACCCAGGCGGGCGACGTGTCGGCCTATATCCCCACCAACATCATCTCCATCACCGACGGTCAGATCTTTCTGGAGAGCAGCTTGTTCTTCTCCGGCCACCGGCCGGCGGTGAACGTGGGTCTGTCCGTGTCCCGCGTGGGCGGCGCGGCCCAGACCAAGGCTATGAAGAAGGCCGTGGGAACCCTGCGCCTGGATCTGGCGCAGTACCGCGAGATGGAGGTGTTCACCCAGTTCTCCAGCGACCTGGACGAGGAGACGAAGAGCCAGCTGGCCTACGGCCAGAGCCTGATGTATATCCTGCGGCAGGGGCGCAGCGCCCCGCTGAGCCAGGGACAGCAGATCGTCACGCTGGTGACGGCCATGGCGCACCTCTATCAGCAGGTGCCGGTGGCGCAGGTGTGCGCCCTGCGGGACTTCCTGCTGGGCGAGTTCGCCGCGCAGCGGCAGAGCCTGATGCTCCAGCTGGAGCAGGGCGCGGCGCTGGACGACGAGCTGCGGGGCCAGATCAACGACTTTGCAAAGACGGCGCTGGAGAAATTCAAGCGCGCAGGCGGGCGGTGAGCGCATGGCCAGCACCAGTGAGATCCGCCGGCGCATCGGAGGCGTACGGCAGACCCAGAAGATCACCCACGCCATGTATCTGATCTCCCAGGCGAAGCTGCGGAAGGCCAAACAGGATCTGGACAACACACGGCCCTATTTCCAGGCATTGCAGACGGAGATCGGCCGCGTGTTCAACGCGGACAGCACCATAGAGAGCCGGTATATGGATCCGGTGGATCCCAACGCCAAGCCCCTGCCCGGCGTGCCGGCGTGCCTGCTGATCACGGCGGACAAGGGACTGGCCGGCGCGTACAACCAGAACGCCATCCGGCAGGCGCAGCAGCTGCTGACCGCCCACGGCGACGCGGCGTTGTATGTGGTGGGCGAGTACGGCCGGCGCTGGTTTGCCCAGCGGGGGATCGCCATCGAGGAGAGCTTTCACTACACGGCGCAGAACCCGACGCTGGACCGGGCGCGGCACATCGCGGAGCTGCTGCTGGAACGGTTCGACGCGGGAGAGATCAGCGCGGTATGGGTCATCTATACCGACATGAAGAACGGCCTGGAGGCTGTGGTGCGGCAGGAGAGGATCCTGCCGATGCACCGGGAGCACTTTCACGCCGCCGCGGCGGCTGCCGCCGGGGATAAGGCGTATGAGTTCGTGCCGTCCGCAGGGGCGGTGCTGGACAACGCCGCCCGCAGCTGCCTGACCGGCTATATTTACAGCGCGCTGGTGGACAGCTTCTGCAGCGAGCAGAGCGCCCGCATGACCGCCATGAACGCGGCGGATCAGAACGCGGAGGAGCTGCTGAAGGACCTGTCCGTCCAGTACAACCGGGCGCGCCAGGCCGCCATCACCCAGGAGATCACCGAGGTCTCCGCCGGTGAGCGCGCCCAGCGCAGCAAGAAAGAAAAGGAGGGCTGACCTCAATGAAACAAGGTACTATCACGGGCATTTCCGGCCCTGTTATCGACGTGCGCTTCCCGGAGGGGAGCCTGCCCGCCATCAATGAGGCCTTGACCGTGGAGGCGAACGGTCAGCGCTATACCATGGAGGTGGAGCAGCACCTGGAGAACAAGACCGTACGCTGCGTGATGATGGCAGGCAGCGACGGGCTTGCCCGCGGGCTGACCGTCACCGCCACAGGACACGGTATCCGGGTGCCGGTGGGTGAGAAGACGCTGGGACGTATGTTCAACGTGCTGGGCGATCCCATCGACGGTGAGCCGCCGGTGGACGAGAGCGCGCCCCGGTGGGAGATCCACCGCGCCGCGCCGACCTTCGCCGAGCAGATGCCCGCCGCGGATATTCTGGAGACGGGCATCAAGGTCATCGACCTGATCGAGCCGTATCCCAAGGGCGGCAAGATCGGTCTGTTCGGCGGCGCCGGCGTGGGCAAGACCGTGCTGATCCAGGAGCTGATCCACAATGTGGCTATGGAGCACGGCGGCTATTCTATCTTCACCGGCGTGGGCGAGCGCAGCCGCGAGGGCAACGACCTGTGGGGCGAGATGCGCGAGTCCGGCGTGTCCGACAAGACGGCGCTGGTTTTCGGGCAGATGAACGAGTCCCCCGGCGTGCGTATGCGCGTGGCGCTGTCGGGCCTGACCATGGCGGAGTACTTCCGCGACCAGGAGCACAAGGACGTGCTGCTGTTTATCGACAATATTTTCCGTTTTGTCCAGGCGGGCAGCGAGGTTTCCACGCTGCTGGGACGTATGCCCTCCGCCGTGGGCTATCAGCCCACGCTGGCGGGGGAGATGGGCGCACTGCAGGAGCGCATCACGTCCACCAAGAACGGGTCTGTTACCTCCGTGCAGGCGGTGTATGTGCCCGCGGACGACCTGACCGACCCGGCGCCGGCCACCACGTTCTCCCATCTGGACGCTACCACGGTGCTGAGCCGTAAGATCGCGGAGCAGGGTATTTACCCCGCCGTGGACCCGCTGGAGTCCACCTCCCGCATTCTGGAGCCCGACATCGTGGGCGAGGAGCACTACAACATCGCCCGGGCGGTGCAGTCCACGCTGCAGAAGTATCGGGAGCTGCAGGATATCATCGCCATTCTGGGTATGGAAGAGCTCAGCGACGAGGACAAGAAGACCGTGGCGCGGGCGCGCCGTATCCAGCGGTTCCTGTCCCAGCCCTTCTATGTGGCGGAGAAGTTCAGCGGCGCACCCGGTGTATTCGTGCCGCTGCACGAGACGCTGCGGGGCTTTAAGGAGATATTGTCCGGCGCGATGGACGAGTATCCCGAGGCGGCGTTTTTCAACGCGGGCACCATTGACGACGTGAAGCGCAAGGCCGAGGAGCTGAAGAAAGGCGGTATGTGATGGCGGCCGTGTTCCAACTGGACGTGCTGGCGGCCAGCGTGCCCTTCTTTCAGGGCAAGTGCGTGTCGGCGGTCATCCCCGTGACGGACGGCGAGTACGGTGTGCTGGCCGGCCACAGCAACGCTGTGGGCGCGGTGTGCGCCGGCGAGCTGCGGTTCGAGACGGAGGAAGGCGAGCATCGCCGGGCGGCGGTGGCGCCGGGCCTGTTCAAGATCGACGGGGACCGGGTGCTTCTGCTGCTGGACGCGGCGGAGTGGCCGGAGGATATCGACGTGAACCGTGCGCTCCGGGCCCGCCGGGAGGCGGAGGAGGAGTTGCGGCAGAAGCGCAGCATGGCTGAGTACCAGCTGGCCCAGGGCAACCTGGCCCGCGCGCTGAACCGACTGCGGATCAGCGGAAGAATGTAATAAAAAAGAGACCGCAAGGCGGTCTCTTTTTTATGTTTTGTTGGGGGGGCGCCGCCACGGCGGCGGAAGATGCTGCGCCTGCGGGCGCGGGGGGAGAGAGTTTCGCGCTCCCGAGCGCGAGTTACTTTTGTCCCCGGCGACAAAAGTAACCAAAAGCGCCACTTGAAACTACGTTTCAAGACTTCCTTACGCGGGGAGGGTAAGTGCAAATTTGACGGTGCTGATTTCGCGGAATGGGCACAGTGGGTGTCGTTGTCGGTTCAGGGGATTGCTTGTACCTCTTGCGCCGCTGCCGCTGATGCGGTGTGGAGGTAGGGGCTGGTGTGTTGGACGCATGGGCGATTATCAAATCGCGCCAAAGCCGCCCCGAGGGCAGCTTTGGTAGGTGGCGGCTGACGCCGCCGGGTATGGGGGGTACCGCCTGCGGGTGGGGATCCCTCATCCGTCCCCTGCGGGGGCACCTTCAGCTGTGCACACCCCCAGTGTGTACCCCAAGGGCACTTGCTTCGCGGCGCGCACTGGGGTGCCCTCAAGGGGAAGGCTAACGAGGACGTGTCCTTTGATGATATAAGTTTGGTTAATGGTTGGTACGCGGATTTGTTATGCCAACATCTGGATATTCCCGTTGCCTTTCGCGACACTTTCTGGTAAGATGGTCGTACAACAGAGCCTGCGCGCCGCAAAACTTTCCCAACAAGAAATTTTACGGCACACAGGCCCGGGAGAGAAATATGTGAGCCATAGAAGGAGGAACCGCCATGAAGAGACGACTGCTCCCCATCCTGATGACCCTGGTATTGGTATGCGCGCTGCCCATATGGGCAGCTTTTGTTACATCGGGGGATGTAACAAATCCCCTGGTGTGTACCGCCGGCGCGGCGTCGCCGCCTGAGCCGGTTGAGGTGCGCACCGCTGACGAGTTACAAAGCAACATAACCGCCGGAAATTCCGTCAAGCTGATGGCTGATATCAATATCACCTCAACGCTGGAGATCGCAAGATCCCTGACACTCGACCTGAACGGCTATGTGCTGAAAATGGGCGGAACTGGCCGGGTAATCCATATTATTAAATATCATGGATATGATGTTAAGGTAGAAATAAAGGATGGAGAGCCGGGGAAAGAGCATACCGGAGAATACGCAGCCCTGCCCGCCGGCGGTGTCATTACAGGGGGGAAGGCTGATAAAGGGGGAGGAATATTGCTTGACGGTGGGTGCACACTTAAGCTGACTGGCGGCTGCATTACAGACTGTCATGCAACTGATACTGGTGGCGGCGGTGTAGTGCTCAATGGTGGTACTGCCATACTGTACATGAGTGGAACGGCAAGGATCGAAAACTGCACGGCAGGGAAAACGTGGGGTGCAAACGCGATATTTAATTCTGGTACGATGTATGCCGATGGCGGCACAGTGGATGGCACGGTGAACAATCAGGGCACGATCAGGCGCAGCGAAGGCGCCGCTGCCGAGACGGTTTTTAACGGAACTGTGTATAATAGGTCGGCAGGTACGATTATAGCCGGAATATATAATGAGACAGTGGAGAACGATGGAACGATCACCGGCGGCACCTTCTACGGTCCGATCGTAAATGAGGTAGGCTCTGGACAGGTCACCGGCGGCACTTTCGCGGTGCGCTTTGATACGGGCGACGGCACGAAGCCCGAGCCGACGCTGGTGGAACATAACCGTACAGTGCTTCGCCCCACGAGCGATCCGGAAAAGAGTGGCCACACCTTTACCGGCTGGTATCTGGGCGATGAGAAATATAATTTCGATACCCCTGTCACCGCCCCATTGACACTTACGGCCAAGTGGGAGAAGGTTCCCTCCTCCGGCGGCTATTACTACTACCACCCCACCACCGACACCAAGACCACCGACACCAAGGGCAGCCCCAAGACCTTCGACCCCGGCGTAGCCCTCTACGCCGCCCTGTCGCTCCTGTCCCTGACGGGCATGGTGGCGCTCAACGGGAAAAAGAGATAAAGAACGACGGAAAGGGAGCACCCCGCAGGGGTGCTCCCTTTTTGATTCTTGGGGAAAAGTATTGCGCCTGCGGGCGGGACGGGTGACCCCTCATCCGGCGCTGCGCGCCACCTTCCCCCCAGGGGGAAGGCTTGAGGGGTGCGGCGGTAGGAGCGAAAAACCCCTACCGTGGCTGGGGCAAGCGGCCGCGGAAGCCTCCGCGCCGGTGAGCGCAGGCGCAGTCCTTTTGACTGACAACGATGACGAAAAGCTATGTCCGCGAGAAGATGCGGGAAATCGCTGTTAGGTACAGCGCGCAAGGGGTTCTTAGACCGTAGGTCTAAGCGGCGTTTTTGGCTACTTTTGCCGTCGAGGGCAAAAGTAGCTCGCGCCGGGGCGCGAAATAGCCCCTGCCGCTGCGGCGGGGACGGAGGGACTACTCCGCGTCCACGTAGACGACCTCGAGACCGGAACGGAGGGCGTATTCCACCGTGCGGCGGGTGCCGCCGTCCTGACCGTCGAACACGGCGATGAGGCGGGCGGCGTGGTCCACCATGTAGCGGTTGCGGCGCTGCATACAGCCGGGGCCGTAGCGGTCCTGGACCACCGTTTCAAAGTCGCAGCGGTCCACGATGGTGTGCCAGCGGGCCTGCTGCTCCGGCGTCCAGCCGCCGCACTGGCTGGGGCAGGGGATGGCGGCCTCCAGCGTCAGGTCCGGGTACTGGGGACGCAGGGCCAGGACGATCTCGGCGCAGTAGGTGTCCACGCCGCGGGCCATGCCGCAGATGAAGTGGCGGAAGCCGTCGTCACAGGCGGCGCAGACGGCCCGGCGCAGGCGCTGCTTCAGCTGGGCGCAGCGGGGATCGCATTCGTCATAGCCCCAGGGGAGCTTCTCCGGACGGTAGCCGGAAAAGCATACGGTCATCTGCCGTGCGGGCATGGGTCTCACCGCCTTTCTTACGGTATATTGTAAACGAAAACCGCGCCGCTGTAAAGCCGGAAATCGGTATTGACATCCGCGGGGCGGCGTGGTACTATACTTGTCGAAAACAACCGCATATTTGTCTTCGGGGCGGGGTGAAAGTCCCCACCGGCGGTATAGTCCGCGAGCTGCTGCGGCAGCAGGAACCGGCGCAATTCCGGTACCGACAGTATAGTCTGGATGAGAGAAGGCGTGTATGGCATTTTGCGATGCTCTTTTTTGATGCGTACACCTTGGAAGGCAATTTTCCGGGTGTTTATCATCGAAAAGGAGCGTTTTTTTATGACTCAGAAGCAAAAGACCCATCGTATCGCGGTGGCCGCCCTGCTGGCCGCCGTGGCCGCCGTCCTCCAGTTCGTGGAGTTCTCCATCCCCGTCATGCCCGCCTTTATCAAGCTGGACATCTCCGACCTGCCCGCCCTGCTGGGCACGTTCTCCCTCGGCCCCGTCTACGGCGTCGCCATCCAGCTGGTGAAGAACCTGCTGCACCTGCCCTTCGGCTCCAGCGCCGGCGTGGGCGAGCTGTCCAATTTCCTGCTGGGCGCGGTGTTCGCGTTTATTGCGGGTATCGTCTACAAGAAGCACAAGAACCGGGGCGGGGCGCTGTGGGGCTCCGTGGCCGGGGCCGCCGCCATGGCGGTCATCAGCATACCCATCAACTATTTCATCGTCTATCCCGCCTATGTGGTGCTGTACGGCCTGCCGCTGGAGGCCATCGTGGGGATGTATCAGGAGATCCTGGGGACGGTGGCGCAGGTGCCGACCTCCAACGCGCTGCTGAACTGCCTGATGGTGTTCAACGTGCCGTTCACACTGTGCAAGGGATTGCTGGACGTGGCGCTGTGCTTCCTGATCTACAAACCGCTGAGCCCGCTGCTGCACAAGTAAGAAAAAGAAATCCCCCCCGTTTCGCCGGGGGGATTTTATATGGGGGTGTGAAGCGTCGCCGGGGGGGATGGTTTTATGTGGGCGGCGGGAGGTTTTGCAGCTCACACGCCCAGCTTTTCCAGGGCGGCCAGCTTCAGGCAGGTGCAGAACACGGCGATGGCCTGCTCCAGCTCCGCCACCGGCGGCAGGGAGGGGGCGATGCGGATGTTGCTGTCCTGGGGGTCCTTGCCGTAGGGGAAGGTGGCACCGGCACCGGTCATGGTGACGCCGGCCTCCTTGCACAGGGCCAGGGTGCGCTTGGCGCAGCCGGGCATGACGTCCACGCTGACAAAGTAGCCGCCAACGGGGCGCTTGTAGCCGGCGATGCCCAGCGGGGCGATCTCCTTGTCCAGAGCGTCCAGCACCGCGTGGAATTTGGGGGCCAGGATGGCGGCGTGCTGCTTCATCAGGGCCAGGGTGTGGGCCTTGTCCTTCAGGAACAGAACGTGGCGCAGTTGGTTGATCTTGTCGAAGCCGATGGTCTGGATGTTGATGAGCTTGGAGAAGTAGGCGATGTTGTCGGCGCTGGATGCCATGACGCCCACGCCGGCACCGGGGAAGGTGACCTTGCTGGTGGAGGCGAACTCGTAGACCATGTCGGCATTGCCGTACTTCGCGCACAGGCTGATGATGTCGGGGAATTCCACATAGTCGCAGTCGAACTCGTGGATGCAGTAGGCGTTGTCCCACATGAGCATAAAGTCGGGGGCGGCGGGCTTCATCTTCGCCAGACGGTCGATGGTCGCGGCGGAGTAGATCACGCCCTCGGGGTTGGAGTACTTGGGGACGTTCCACATACCCTTGACGGCGGGATCCTTGATGAGGGCCTCTACCTGGTCCATGTCGGGGCCGTCGGCGGTCATGGGGACGGAGATCAGCTCTACGCCGAAGCTCTCGGTGACCTTGAAGTGGCGGTCATAGCCGGGCACCGGGCAGATCCATTTGACCTTGTCCAGCTTGCACCAGGGCTTTTCGCTGTGGAGCAGACCGTGGGTGAAGGCCTTGGATACGGCGTCGTACATCAGCTGCAGGCTGGCGTTGCCGCCCACGAACACCTGCTCGGGCTTGCAGCCCAGAATGTCCGCAAACAGCCTTCTGGCCGCGGGGATACCCGCCACCTCGCCGTAGTTGCGGACGTCGATGCCGTCGGAGACAAAATCCTCCGGCTTCGTCAACAGACCGAAAATGGGTGTGACCAGATCCAGCTGGGCCTTGCCGGGCTTGCCCCGGGCCATATTCAGGCTGAGGCCCATGGCCTTGAGCTTTTCGTATTCCGCCTGCACGGCGGCGTATTCGGCCTGACGCTCCTGAAGGCTCATGTCTGTATATTTCTTCATTGCAATTTCCTCCGTTTCCTTGTGTTCCATGCGGATTTCTTGCGAATTATACTACACTATTTGCACAAAAATTGCAACCACAATTTGTGAATATCGCAGAAGAGAATTTCTCCGGGCGGGTGGGAGGTACCGTATATTTTGACAAAAAAGTGCCGCCGCGGCCAGGGGGGGTGTGCCGCGGCGGCAAAGACAGGGAGCGTTATTGGGCGGAGATGTCCTCCGCTTCCTTTTCCAGCAGGGCCTTTTTGGCGGCCACGGCGGACTGGGCGCAGCCGTACTCCCAGTTCCACGGGTCTTTCCGGCAGACACCGTCGGCAAAGGGAACGAAGATGGACAGCAGGCCCACGGCGGCCAGGATCCAGCAGTACCACATACCGCCCACGATGGCGGCGGGGCTGGTGTGCAGGGCGTCGGAGGTCACGGTGGCGTTGGCCAGGGCGGCGGCGCTCAGCAGCTGCGCGCCGTAGGGGATGATGCCCTGGAACACGCATGAGAAGATGTCCAGCAGGGAGGCGGTGCGGCGGGGATCCACCTTGTATTCATGGGACACGTCACGGGCCATGTCGCCGGCCACGATGATAGCCACGGTGTTGTTGGCGGTGGCGCAGTCGCACAGGGAGACCATGGCGGCGATGCCGACCTGAGCGGACTTGTTGCCCTTCATGACCTTCCGCAGCTTTTGAATGATCCAGGCGATGCCGCCGTTTTTGGCGATGAGCTCCGACATACCGCCGCACAGCAGCGTCAGGAAGAATACCTCGTTCATGCCGGTGAAGCCGTCCCACACGCTCTGGGCGAAGGCGGCAATGGTCAGATCACCGCAGCAGATGCCCACCAGACCGGCGGAGAAGATACCCACGGTCAGGGCCAGGAACACGTTGAGCCCGCACAAGGCCAGGACCAGCACCAGCACGTAGGGCAGGACCTTGATGAGATCGAAGGGCAGGGCCTCCAGGGGCATGACCGTCTCCGGACGGCCGAAGATCAGCAGAAGGACCAGGGTGATCAGTGCCGCCGGCAGAGCGATGAGGAAGTTGACACGGAACTTGTCGCGCATTTCGCAGCGCTGGCTGCGGGTGGCAGCGATGGTGGTGTCGGAGATCATGGAGAGGTTGTCGCCGAACATGGCGCCGCCCACCACGGCACCGATGACCACAGTGAGGGACAGGCCGCCTTTTTCCGCAATACCCACGGCGATGGGAATCACGGCGGTGACGGTGCCCATGGAGGAGCCGGTGGCGGTGCCCATAAAGGCGGAGATGACGAACAGACCGGCGGCCAGGAATTCCACCGGTACCAGGGACAGACCCAGATTTACCGTGGATTCGCGGCCGCCCATGACCGCCGCCACGTTGGCGAAGGCACCGGCCAGAATGTAGATCATCAGCATGGTGAGGATGTCCACGTTGGCGGCACCCTTGGCAAAGGTGTCGAACTTCTCGTTAATGGTGCCCTTGAACATGATAAAGGCCGCCAGCACCGCCAGGAACATGGCGGTGACGGAGGGGAACTGGTAAAAGGCCATCTCCATACCCTTTACCTGGTAGTAAATACCGGCGCCCATGTAGATGACGATGAACATCGCGAAGGGGAGCAGCGCCAGCCCACTGGGCCGCTTTTCATTGAGGTTTTTCATAGCTGGTATCCTTTCTTTCTATCCAAACAGCGCCTGCGGCGCAGAAAATGTCCGCGCTGCGAGGACAGCGCGGGCATCCACAAATCGTATGGTATCGTAAAAGGAAACTTTTGTCAACGAGTATTTTAAAAAATTACGCCATCTGGCTATCTGAGAAATCGATAGCAGACCTACCTTCGGCGGATATCGTATATATCCGTCCGGCGGGCGGAGAGGATGGGCAGCTGCTGCCGGACAGCATCCACCCGGGAGAGATCCAGGTCGACGACGGCGGTTTCCTCGCCGCTGCCGCATTCATGCAGCACCGTGCCCCAGGGGTCGCAGACCAGGGAGTGTCCCCAGGCCACATAAGAGGCGGCCTCGTCCCGGGCAGGGGCGGCACCCACGGTGAAGCACTGGTTATCTACCGCACGCTGACGCAGGAGCAGTTCCCAGTGGGCGGGGCCGGTGGTCATGTTGAAGGCCGCCGGGGCCAGCAGGACCCGGGCACCCTCCAGAGCCATGAGGCGGCACAGCTCCTCGAACCGGAGGTCGAAGCAGATGCACAGGCCTATTCTGCCATAGGGTGTGTCGAAGAGGGTGATGTCGTTCCCCGGCGACAGGGTGGCGGACTCGCGGAAGGACTGGCCGCCCTGCACGTCGATGTCGAACAGGTGCATTTTCCGGTGGCGGGCCACGCAGGTGCCTGTGGGGTCGAAAACGTAGGCGGTGTTATAGATCTTGTCACCGTCCAGCTCGGGGAGGGAGCCGCCTACCAGCCAGAGGTTTAGCTCCCGTGCGGTGCGGGAGAGCATCTGATATGCCGGACCGCCCTCAGGCTCGCCGTAGGCGCGGAAGCAGGCGTTGTCGTAGGGGCAGCAGAACATCTCCGGCAGGATGGCCATGTCGGCGCCGCGGACGGAGCGCAGCAGGTCTTCCGCGTGGCGGAGGTTGGCGGCTTTGTCGGCGGTGACGTGCATTTGAATTTGTGCCAGCTTCATGGGGGTCCCTCCTTAATACTCGCGCAGGACCAGCTCGGTGACGCCCTCACTGATACTGACAAGGCGTTTCACTTGACTGCGCTTGTTGTACACCGTCCACAGCATATCCCGGATGGCGGTGCCGCCCCGGTAGCCGTGGATGAGGCGCAGGCGGTAGACACCGCCGCCGCAGCGGCGCAGCGCCGCGTCGATGGCGATCTGCGCCTGGTACGTATTCATGCCGTGGAGATCCAGCTCCATCACGCCGCCCACCATATTGAGCACCTCCGAACTTTTGTTGCTTTTATGATACCGCAAAGGCGTTGAGTTTGCAAGGTGGACGTGGTATAATACGTCACAAATAGGATACATTTGTGAGGCATTATGAGAATTCTGGTACTTTCCGATTCCCACGGGAATGTGGACAATATGGCCCGCGCGGTGGAGCTGACAGCGCCGGACCGGGTGCTGCACCTGGGGGACTGCCAGCGGGACCTGACGGCCCTGCGGGGGCGGTTCCCGGCGCTGCCCATGGAGGGCGTGCCGGGCAACTGTGATTGGGGCAGCTGCGACCAGCCGGAACGGCTGCTGGAGATCGGCGGCGTGCGGATCTTTGCGCTGCACGGGCACACGCGGAACGTGAAGCGTTCGCCTATGGCCGCCATGTACGCGGCGAAGGAGTACGGTGCACAGGTGCTGCTGTTCGGACATACCCATGTGCCGCTGGTGGACAACGACGGCTCACTGCTGACGCTGAACCCCGGCGCGGCAGGGGATCCACTGCATTCTACCTGCGGCGTGCTGACCATCGAAAACGGCAGGGCTGATGTGTCCACCCTGCGGCTGTGAAGGGAGTGAAGGCCATGTTCTATATCGGGTGTCATCTGTCCGCCTCAGACGGCTTTTTGGCCATGGGCAGGACGGCCCTGTCCATCGGGGCCAACACGTTTCAATTTTTCACCCGCAATCCACGGGGCAGCAAGGCCAAGGCCATCGATCCGGCGGACGTGGCGGCGTTTCTGGCGCTGGCGGCGGAAAACGAATTCGGCACGCTGGTGGCCCACGCGCCGTATACCATCAATCCCTGCTCCAAGGATGAGCACACCCGGGAGTTTGCCCGCATGACGCTTGCGGACGACCTGAAGCGGATGGAGTACCTGCCGGGGAACGTGTACAACTTCCATCCCGGCAGCCACACCGGGCAGGGTATGGAGACGGGTATTGCCCAGATCGCGGAGACGCTGAACGCCATCCTTACGCCGGGTCTCCGCACCACCGTCCTGCTGGAGACCATGTCCGGCAAGGGCAGTGAGGTGGGCAGCCGGTTCGAGGAGCTGCGGGAGATCATCGACCGGGTGGCACTGTCGGATAAGCTGGGGGTGTGTCTGGACACCTGCCATGTGTCCGACGCGGGGTACGACATCGCGGACGACTTGGACGGGGTGCTGACGGAGTTCGACCGGGTCATCGGTCTGGAGAGACTGAAGGCAGTGCACATCAACGACAGTCTGAACCCACGGGGCGCCCACAAGGATCGCCATGCCCGCATCGGCGAGGGCTGCCTGGGTGCGGAGGCGCTGGGCCGGGTGGTGCGGCATCCCGCATTGCAGGGGCTGCCCTTCGTGCTGGAGACGCCCAACGAGCTGCCGGGCTACGCCCGGGAGATCGCACTGCTGAAGGCGCTGCGGGAGGGATGACTGTGCTGCGGCTGTCGGCGCTGGTGATCGTGCTGGTCACCGCCATCGGACTGTACAAAAAGGCGTGGCTGCCGGAGAAGCACTGTATCCGCGCCGGTTTTTTCGTGTACTACACACACCTGAGCAATCTGCTGATACTGCTCTATGAGCTGGCGCTGGGCGCCAGCGGGCATGACCCCCATTGCGGCGCGTTCCGGTGGCTCAGTTCCCCGGGCGTGGCGCTGAGTATGACGCTGTGCATCTATGTGACGCACCTGATCTACGCCTTTGTGCTGCTGCCGACCGCCCACCGGCGGGACGATGAGAGCTGGCTGAAGGGGCGCTTTTCCTTCGGGAATGTCTGCGTACACTTTATTACGCCGGGGCTGACGGTGCTGCAATGGCTGCTGTGGCAGGATAAGGCAGGGCTGACGGTGGGGCACGCCGTCTGGTGGCTGGTGCTGCCGCTGGCGTATTTTGCCTTTGCCATGCTGCGGGCCGGGACCGGCAAGCCTATCGGACGCACCGGCCAACTGTACCCCTATCCGTTTTTGGACTATCCCAGGCTGGGGGCGGGGCGGTTCTGGCTGTACGCCACAGCCATCCTGACGTTTTTCTTTGGACTGGGGTGTCTGTTTGTGGGAATCGGGCATTTGCTGGCATAGAGCGTCATGCATGAGCAGCGGACCGCTTTTATTTTCCCGTGCGCTGCACAGCAAAAAGACCGCCGGAGGGCGGTCTTTTTTCATGCAAACAAATTCCAGGGCCAGGCATCCGGCGGGGGACAGGCAACGTCGATGGGCTTGCCGGTGACGGGGTGTGTCAGCGCCAGCCGCGTGGACCACAGGGCGGGGGAGCAGTCGGCCTTGCTGCCATAGCGGATATCCCCCAGCAGGGGGAGGCCGCGGGAGGAGAACTGCACCCGGATCTGGTGGGTGCGGCCGGTGTGCAGCTGCACGCGCACCAGCGTCAGGCCGTCCGCTTTGCCCTGAACGGTGTAGCTGAGGGACGCCTGGCGGACGCCCTTCCGCATACGCTTGACCACATAGCTCTTGTTGTGGGCGGCGTCGCGGAACAGCAGGTCGGTGAGGGTGGCTTCGTCCTGTGCCGGCGTGCCCCGGAGAACGGCCAGGTATTCCTTGGTGACGCGGTGCTCTGCCACGGCGGCGGTGAGCTTTCCGGTGACGTCCCGGCGGCGGGAGAACAGCATAACGCCGCCCACCAGCCGGTCCAGCCGGTGGACGGTGGCGATATAGTCGTTCTGCCCCAGGGCGCGGTAGTGCTCGCGCAGCAGGCCGGGCATACAGGCACCGGAGGGGCTGTCCTCCGACAGGACGCCCACGGGCTTGACGCAGAGGACCAGATACGGGTCCTCGTAGAGTATACAGATAGGTGCCATATCAGTGACGGCGGCCGCGGTAGGAGTGGTGGCGGTACTGCTTGCTGCCGGGCTTGCCGTAGCGGCGGTTGCGGCCGTAGAACCGGAACCACAGAACCAGGGCGGCGACCAGCACCACCAGCGCCAGAACGGCGATGCGGGCGGAGCGCTGGGAGAAGAATTCGCCGATGGCGTGGCGCAGGGACAGGAAGCGGCTGGCGGACACGTCGGCCACGGCCAGCAGGGGTACGGTGACGTAGGTGGTGTCGCCGTAGCTGACGGTGATCTCGCCCAGGCGGTCGCCGGCGGCGATGGGGGCCAGCGCCGTCTCGTTATCCAGCGTGACGGTGCGGGTCAGGGCACTGACATCCAGATCCTTGGGCAGCATGGCGTCGGCGCTCTCCGCCGGGTGGACGGCCACGGTGGAGACCTGCTTGCTCAGGGCCACGGGGACCTCCTGGATCAGTTCATTCTCGTCCAGCACCTGCTGGGGGGCAAAGTTGTCAAAGCCCCAGTCGAACAGACGGGCCGTCTCGGTAAAGCTCTCTACGATGTAGCCGGAGCCGTTCTCCTTTTCGACCTTCTCCGCGCCCAGCACCACGCTGATGAGCGTGCGGCTGCCGCGGACAGCGGAGGAGACAAGGCACTGGCCGGCGGCATCGGTGCTGCCGGTCTTAATGCCCTGGGCGCCGGAGTACAGATAGCCCGCCAGACGCCAGTTGGAGATCAGGGCGTTGGTGCTGTGGAGCACGCGCTCCTCCTCGGTCTTGTTGGTGGGAGGTATCTCGTAGGACTTGGTGTTCACCATGGTCATGAAGTCCTCGTGCTTCATGGCCTCGCGGGTGATGAGATACAGATCGTAGGCGGAGGAGTAGTGGCCGGACTGGGTCAGGCCGGTGGTGTTGGCAAAGTGGGTGTTTTTGCACCCCAGCTCCTGGGCGCGCTGGTTCATGCGCTCCACAAAGGCATCTACGCTGCCGCACAGCGTTTCGCCCAGGATGTTGCACGTCTCGTTGGCGGAGATGACCAGCATACAGTACAGCAGCTGCTCCACCGTCAGCGTTTCACCTTCCACGATGTCGGCGGTGCTGCCGTCCTCCGGCAGGCCGCGCAGGGCGGTGGCGGTGGCGGTGACCTGCTGGTCCAGCCGCAGCTCGCCCCGGTCGATGGCCTCGAAGATCAGCAGGGCGGACATGATCTTGGTGGTGCTGGCGATGGACAGCTCATCGTGGCTGTTTTTGTCATAGAGTACCGTGCCGGTCTCGGCCTCCACCAGCAGCGCGGCCTTGGCACGGATGGCCGGATCCTCCAGCGCGGCGGCGGGAACGGTCAGAACTCCGCATAAAATCAGGGCAGATAAAAAAACAGCAATAAAACGACGGATTTTCATGTGACTTTTTCTCCATGTATGCTATAATATAGGGGGACGGCCCCGTCCGGAGCATGGGGCCGGTATGTCCATGACCTATTATAAGCAAAAGAGGCGGGGTAGTCAACTGTGGGAAAGCGGATAAAATTGACAAAGACGGACGTGTTCCTGCTGGGACTGACGGTGCTGTTCGTCCTGGCGATGGCACTGACGTGGCTGCTGACACCGCGGCAGGCGCGGGGCGGCTATGACATCAGCGCCGTGCCGCCGGAGGAGGCTGCGCCCGCGCTGCTGAAGGTGAACATCAACACCGCCAGCGCGGAGGAGCTGGACGGCCTGCCGGGGATCGGCCCGGTGCTGGCCCAGCGGATCGTGGACGAACGGGAGGCCAACGGACCCTATACCGGCGCGGAGGACCTGACGCGGGTGGAGGGAATCGGACAGGCCATCGTGGAGAGCATACAAGATCACATCATAACGGAGGATACGCAGGAATGAAGATATTGGTGGTAGACGACGAGAAGCTGCTGGTGAAGGGCATGAAGTTCAATCTGGAGAACGAGGGGTATGAGGTGATGACCGCCTATGACGGCGCGGCCGCCGTGGAGCTGGAGAAGAAGGAGAACTTCGACCTGATCGTCATGGACGTGATGATGCCCGGGCTGTCCGGCAGCGACGCCTGCATGAAGATACGGGAGTTTTCCGATGTGCCCGTCATCATGCTGACCGCCCGCAGCGAGGACAGCGACAAGCTGATGGGCTTTGCCTGCGGCGCGGACGACTATGTGACGAAGCCCTTTAACATTCTGGAGCTGAAGGCACGCATCCGGGCACTGCTGCGGCGGTCCATGAACGGGAACCAGGCGGCCCAGAGCCGCCAGCGCACGCCGCTGCTGACCGTGGGCGACCTGAGCCTGGACACGGAGCAGCGGGTGGCCCTGCGGGACGGAAAGACCATCGACCTGACCGCAAAGGAGTATGACCTGATCGAGCTGCTGATGAAAAACCCCCGGCGGGTGTACAGCCGGGAGAGCCTGATGGACCTGGTGTGGGGCTATTCCTACGCCGGAGATTATCGGACGGTGGACGTGCACATCCGACGGCTGCGGGAAAAGCTGGAGCCGGACCCCGCCAACCCGGTATACATTATGACGAAGTGGGGAGTTGGTTACTATTTTAAGGGAGAAGAACAGCCCACCGTGTGACACGGCGGCAGCAAATACGGACCAGACCCCGCAGGCGCAGACTATGCGGCAGCGCCTGGGCCTTGGTATACGCAAGTTGCGGGGCAAGGCGACCTTGCAGCTGAAGTTCAGCCTGAGCTATATCCTGGTCATCGCGGCGGTGCTGATCCTGCTGAACTCCTATCCGCTGCTGGTGAGCCAGAACATGATGGTGGCCTCCAATCAGAACAACCTGAAGAGCACCGCGAAGGTCATCGAGTCGGCGATGATAGGCTTGGAGAAGCTGACGGTGGAGAACGTGCAGGCGGCGCTGGAGGGCCTGGACGAGTCCGGCGCGGCCCGTATCATGGTGACCAACAGCGCGGGACTGGTGCTGTACGACACCCGGCAGGGCAGCAACGCCGTGGGCGAATACGCGCTGTACTCCGTGGTGGCGGTGGCCCTGCGGGGACAGGACGCCAGCTATTGCAGCTACGACGGCACGGCGTTTTTGAGCCGCGTGGCCACGCCTGTGGTGTATCACAACCAGATCGTGGGCGCGGTGTACGCCTATGACTACGACACGGAGCAGTCGGAGCTGCTGGAGGCGTTCCGGCACAACCTGCTCATTATCTCGCTGCTGATCGCCCTGCTGGTGGCGGGGCTGAGCATCGTGCTCAGCCAGATGCTGACCCGGCAGATCAGCGGGCTTTTGCAGGCCATCCGCAAGGTGCGTGAGGGCGCGTACAGCCACCGGGCTGACGCCAGCGGCACCGACGAGATCGCCCAGATCGCGGCGGAATTCAACAGCCTGACCGACCGATTGCAGACCACGGAGAACGCCCGGCGGCGGTTCGTCTCCGACGCCAGCCACGAGCTGAAAACGCCGTTGGCGGGCATACGGCTGCTTACGGACTCCATCCTGCAGACGGATCACATGGACGAGGAGACCACAAAGGAGTTCGTCACCGACATCGGGCGTGAGGCGGAACGGCTGAGCCGCATTACCGAGAACCTGCTGCGGCTGACGCGGCTGGACAGCGGCGTGGTGCAGCAGCCCTATCCCGTGGCGGTGAGGCCGGTGCTGGAGCGCGTGGAGCGTATGCTGACCATGGTGGCCCAGGAGAAGGGCGTGACCGTATCCGGCGCGGCGGACGAGGATGCCGTGGCGCTGGCCACCGACGACGATGTACATCAGATCCTGTACAACCTGATGGAGAACGCCATCAAGTACTCCGCCGCCGAGGACGGATTCGTCCGGGCGGAGGCCCATGTGGATGGGGACAGGGTGGTGCTGACGGTCAGCGACAACGGCATCGGTATACCGGACGAGGACCTGCCGCATATTTTTGACCGGTTCTACCGGGTGGACAAGATGCGCTCGCGGGAGGTGGGCGGCACGGGACTGGGGCTGTCCATCGTGAAGGACACCATCGAGAACCGGGGCGGCACCATCTCCGCCGGCCACGGCGCAAACGGCGTGGGCACGGTGTTCACCGTGTACCTGCCGCTGGCGGAAAGGGGGGAGGAGGCATGAAAAAGCGTATCATTTCCCTGCTGCTGGCGGCGGCGCTGGCGGCGTGCCTGTGCGCCTGCGGCGAGCAGCAGGCGGCGGACGGCGGGAGCCTGCGGCTGTACTGCCCGGCGGACCTGAGCGAGCAGAACAAATCCGCCGGCGGCGGCGACGCCGTGCAGGGCATCGCCATCCCCTGGGCGGATATCACCGCCGGGGACCGGGGACGCCAGCAGCAGGCGCAGTACATCATGGAGCTGCTGCTGGGCGGCTGCACGGCGGAGGGATTCATCGCGCCCATACCCGTGGGGACGCAGCTGCTGAGCTGTACCGTCACCGGCGGAACGGTGTCGGTGGACATGAGCAGCGAATACGACCAGCTGATCGGTATTGACCGGACCATCGCGGACTACTGCATCACGCTGTCGCTGATGCAGCTGGACGGCATTTACGCCGTGCGGCTGACGGTGGCGGGCGAGCTGCCTGCGGACCGGACCAGCGAGGTGTACACCTCAGAGGAGGTGCTGCTGACCAGCCCGGACGATGTGGTGCGGACGGTGAAGGTGCAGCTGTACTTCCCGGACGGCGGCGGTACACTGGTGGGCGAGGAGCGCCGGCTGACGGTGTACGAGGGGGAGACGGTGGCCCAGGCGGTGGTGAAGGCACTGACGGAACGGCCGCTGGACAGCTACGCGGACCTGTACCCGCTGCTGCCGGAGGGCTTTACGGCCCTGAACGCCAGCACGGAGGAGGGGATATGCTACCTGAACCTGCCGGGGAGCGTGGCGGCGCTGCTGCCGGAGGACGCGGAGGCGCAGAACCGCATGATACAGGGGCTGGTGGACTCGCTGTGCTCACTGGAGGATGTGACGCAGGTGCAGCTGATGCTGGACGGCGAGTACCAGCTGATGCTGGGGAGCGTTCCCATCAGCCGGCCCATACTGCCCACGGGCGGCGTACAGCCCATGGCGGAATAACCGAAAGCAGCCGGACTTTTGCACAAAAAGCCCGGCTGTTTTTGCACCTTTAAGCCAAAAAAAGAGTATTCCCTCCCTGCATATTGTTTCAAAGACGGCAAAGTGGTATAAAGAAGGAGTAATTATGTGCCGCCAAGGGAGTATACTCCCTTTCAACGTTTCAGTGGGCTGAAACGAACTCTCTTGGCGGGAAAGGAGAGAGGAATATGAAAAAAGCAGTCAGCCTCCTGCTGACCCTGATACTCACCCTGTCCCTCTGTACCCCCGTCCTCGCTGACCCCGGCGACGAGGGAGAAGAAAATATGCCGCAGCAGGGGCAGCAGGAAAACAATGGCCCCCGGTGGCCTGCGGGTACAGAGCAGTGCTTTTTCTACGTAGAAAAGGAGCAAAAGTATTACAGCGGTACAGGCATTGATCAGGGGCACAGCGTGACCTTCGGTCAGATATTCAAGCGCACACATATCGAAGAAACCGGCGATAGCTTTACGTCACTTACCGGATTCGCAGTAGACTCTACGACGAAAACGGGTTTGACTGCCTCAGCGAAGGACGGTGCGCTGACTATTTCCGTCGCGGGTGACTGCGAGCCGGGGGAGTCCTTTGTGATATTCACGGCAGATAATGTAAAATATGCACTGTGTGTTAATGTCCATGAGACCTCCGGAGGCCAAGGCGGTCAGGATGGCCCGCCGCACTTTGCCGGAGAGGTACAGACGTTTATCAATGACAATTTTAAACAAGTAGACGGAAAGTGGACGAATAGGAACAGCCCTCCCGGTATTCAGGCGGCTTGGAATAAGCTTGGCATGGACGCACAGTGGTTCGCTGTGCAGAACAATCCTTGGCTACTGGCTATGTTCGACAAGCTGAATATATTAGCGGATGGCTACTATCTGCTTTCCGAGAACACCGCCGTGCGGGTCACCGTGCCCGGATATTTGCAGGACGTGGTGCTCCTGTCTTGGAATAAGGAGACCAACACACTGACTGTCAGCTTCAATGAAGGACTGACGGCAGATAGATGGAAAAGCATTTATACCGGCGGCGATAAGCGTGATTTTGCCGCACTGTATTACACCTTTATCTATATTGGAGAAGGCCAGCGACCTGACTATTGGACTTGGGTCGACGGCAGCGACAAAGAAATCGAAACTGTCATTGCGGAGAGAAAGGCGCAGCTAAAATATGAAAATGACCGCGGTATCACAAATGGTATCTATGTGGCAAGATTCCAGAACAGTGTCAATAACGACGAGATAATGGCGCTGCCCGGAAATAGCTCCTTTAACTCTACCAGCCGTGAGATCATCAGTTGGAAGGACAAGAGTGCTGACTACTTTACCAACGTGATCGACACTACCGGAATGTCTAACATTTCCTTCACCTTAGACGAGGGTGCCGACCAGCCGTACGGCGAGGGAAAGAATTGGCTGAACGAATTGGGTACACCGGCAGACAACCAGCGCATTAAGACCTATACGACGGCAGAGGGCGTGACCTTTACCGTGAACAAAGGCCTTGTGACGGCGCAGCTTGACGGCACCAAGCTGTTGGATTTGGAAAAGGTCTTGGCGTCCTATGTGACCGTCACAGCGCCGGAGGGCGCCACAGAGTACCGCATGGTAGGCAACGGAACCTCCACGGAACCGGGGGCGGCCGATGATGCCGGTGCAAAGGGGGAGGTTACTTCCATGAAGGACTGGCTTGCGAAGAAGGAGTGGTCTGCCGTTCCCGGCCCGATTCGCGTTACGCCCAATACGCTCAAGGAGCAGAAGATAGGCGATGTGTCCTATTATGTCGGGAATACCATCACCGGTGTAAACTGCTGTGTTTTTGAGTGGAAGTTTGCTAATGGAACTACCAAGGTAGAGTATGTGTACTTCAACGCGACGCCCTATGTGCATACGGTGCAGACACAGAGCGTGAGCGAGGTAACCAGTGCGGTGGATAAGCCTACACTGCAATCAAATGATGCTGCCCTGACGCTCAAGTGCCGTATGTTCCCGCAGGACAATGAGAACGCCCACTATATGCGCCTTACGGTGGAAAGGGACGGGCAGACTGTCAGCGGTTTCTCTGGCGAGTATACTGTCTTTGTTCCCTACGAGTATGTGGGGCTTACATGGGAAGAAGCGCAAAAGCGGACAGAACCGCCTGTCATTTATCACTATACGGATGCAGAGGTACTGAAGGAGGAGCTGACCGGTGAGTACACACAGTGGGGCATCTGCTTCAAAACCAGAAGCTTCTCGCCGTTTGTGATCAGCACGGCGGCGCAGAGCAGCTCCGGCGGCGGGTATTACTACGGCGGCGCGTCCACGCCCAGCATCTCCGCGGTGAAGACGGCTGATGCCGCCAAGAGCGCCACGGATTACACCTCCGGCATCTACGGGCTGACGTTCCGCAGCACGGCGGCGTTCAGCGGCTTTAAGGGCGTGCAGGTGGACGGCAGGACCATCGCCGCGGCCAACTACGTCGCCGAGGACAACGGCGGCATCGAGGTCTATCTGAAGGCGGTGTATCTGCGGACGCTGAAGGACGGCAGGCACACGGTGACCATTCTGTCCGACGCGGGCAACGTGACGATGAACTTCACCATCGGCGGGGTGGACAGCCCCACCACGTTCGACGCGGGCATCGGGGCCTACGTGAGCATGGCGCTGGCGTCCGTGGGCGGCATGGCCTGGATGCGGAGAAGGAAGCGCTGACCGGCCATACGGCGGCGCACAGCCAGTACCCCGGCTTCGCCGGACCGATCGTGCGGCATACGACAAGTACCCCCGGCTTCGCCGGGGGTACTTTTTTGAAATCAGCTATTGCAAAAACGCGAAAATGTGGTATCATACGTGCGAGCGCCGCACTCTGCTGGACGGAGGCGGCAGCAGGAGGTAAAAAACTATGAATAACGAAACGAAGCGCGGGACCTATTCCGTGCAGGACCTGGTACGCATTTCCGTGCTGGTGGCGATCATGCTGCTGCTGGAGGTGACGGGCCTGGGCATGATCAAGATGCCGGGGCTGGAGATCACGCTGCTGATGGTGCCGGTGATCGTGGGCGCCATTGTCATGGGGCCGGCCAGCGGCGCCATTCTGGGCGGCGTGTTCGGCTGCATCAGCTTCTGGGAATGCTTCGGCAGGAGCCAGTTCGGTGCGGTGCTGCTGGGCATCAACCCCATCTACACGTTCCTGGTGTGCGTGCCCACCCGTATTCTGGCGGGCTGGCTGTGCGGCGTGGCCTTCAAGGGCCTGAACAAGCTGGACAAGACGAACCTGTGGTCCTTCGGCGCGGCGGGCCTGATCGGCGCGCTGTGCAACACGGTGCTGTTTATGACCACGCTGTGTCTGTGCTTCTACAACACCGACTATATCCAGGGCTTTGTGGCCGCCCTCGGCAGCGCCAATGCGTTCCTGTTCGTCATCGCCTTCGTGGGTGTGAACGGACTGGTGGAGGGCGTGGTGTGTCTGATCACCGGCGCGGCTATCGCCAAGGCCGTTATGTACAGCCGGGGCAAGCTGGCTGCCCGCAAGACCAACGCATAAGACGGGAGGCGCGCGTATGCTACTGGCTTTGGATGTGGGAAACACCCATGTGGTCGTGGGATTGATGGAGGGGCGCGAGGTGCGCCGCAGCTTCCGCATCGCCACGCGGCGGGACAACGCCGTGGGCGATTACGCCGTGGCACTGAGCCAGCTGTTGGAGCTGGCGGAGGTGGACAGGCGGGAGGTGGAACAGGTCATCATCTCCTCGGTGGTGCCGCCGGTGACCCGGGCTTTGCAGGGCGCGGCGCGGCTGCTGACCGGAAAAGAGCCGCTGGTGGTGGGCGGGAATGTCCGCTGCCGCGTACCGGTGCGTATCAAGCGGCCGGAGACGCTGGGCGCGGACCTGCTTACCGCCGCCGTGGGCGCGCTGGATCTGTATCAGCCGCCGCTGCTGCTGGTCGACATGGGTACCGCCACCACAGTGACGGTGCTGGATGAGCAGGGAGCGTTCCGGGGCGGAGCCATCCTGCCGGGGGCAAACCTGGCGCTGTCGTCTTTGGCGGGCGGCACGGCGCTGCTGCCGGATATCCCGCTGGCGGTGCCGGAGAGAGCCATCGGCGACGATACGCTGACGTGTATGCAAAGCGGGTGCGTGCTGGGCTCGGCACTGCTGCTGGACGGACTGATCGACCGGATGGAGGCCGAGCTTGGCCGAAAGGCCACGGTGGTGGCCACCGGCGGCATCGCGCCGGTGATCGCGCCGGCCTGTCGGCATGAGATGCATATGGCCGCAGACCTCATTCTGCGGGGTCTGGCCGTGCTGTATGAGCAGAATAAGTGAAGAAGGAAGCCCCCATTCCAATGGAATGGGGGTTTCTTTTTGATAAAAAGTTGAACTGCCCGTTTTTCGGGACAGCGGATCGATTATGATACACTATACAAGCACGAAAGAAATTGCTATAATTCTTAAAGAGAGGAGTGGAGACATGAACGGCTGCGAAACATTAGGAAACTTATGGGACCATTGGAATGAGTGTGGGAAAAACGTGCCAGAAACCCATGGGGTTTACAAAATCATTTTGCCTGCGGAGATGGAACTTCGTTTTGTTGAAGGAATTGAGGGACATCCAGCTGCGGATACTTACGATGTGGAGACATTGACGGACAAGTATAAACAATCAGGGTATTCGAAATTGTTGTATGTTGGAAAAGCTGGAGGGAGGAGGGGGCTGCGCCAGCGTATACGGCAATACCTTTTATATGGATTTGGTGGGGGCAATGACCATCGTGGAGGACGTGCTATTTTCCAAATAGAAGGCTTTAGAGAATTGGTTTGTGAGTGGGAGGAAATTGAAGACTGTAAAGCAGCGGAACATCGATTGCTTGAAGCATTTAACGCAAAATACTCCGTATATCCAGTTGCGAATTGGCGGGGTTAATAGGTGAAAGGGGATAATACTATGGAAGCCGATCGTTATCGCCGTGAGTTGGAGAGAAAAGACAGAGATATAAGTAGCGTAGATGAGGCGATAGAGCGTATTTTTGCAGAAGAAAAACGTTGCCAGGACGTGATAGACCAACGTACACGGGATTTACGAAATTGTAAATCGGAAAGTATCATAAAATCTCGCCAGAGGGATATTGATACGCAGAAAAGCAAAATTGCTGCGTTGGAAAAAGATCGCGAAAGACGGATGATGGAGAGGAAGAGACTCTGCCGCGACAGAGAGAATCTAAACCAAAGGCTACAATATGAACTCCAGCGTGAAGTGGATGCGCAAAGGCGCGAAGTAGCGGAGCAGCAACATAAAGAAGCTGACCGTGCGTATTGGGAACGCGAGAGGCAGAGGAAAGAACAAAAAGAGCAAAAACGACAGGCGCAGGCAGCAGCATACGCACGTTCACGAACGAACCACGGAGCAGATAGCCCGCAGGAAATGGCAGAGAGGATGGTGCGCGAATACCAACAGGAGCATCCGTTTTCTTTTAAAAAGTTCCTGTGCATCGTGTTGGCTGTATTGGCAGCATTGTGGGTGTTTCGGGTACTGAGTACTGGGCCGGATAGCAAGGAGAGGGAGAAGGTCATTACGCATCAGGAGACTGCTTTGCCAGAGACGATGCTCGACCATATTGGTTTTACTGTGGCAGACATAGAGAACTGGTATGGTACGGATTACATAGTTGACAGCTTTAGTGGAGGACACTATATGTTCTACACGGAGAAAAGCGGGTGTCCGTATAGTTTCCTTTTTGCCCCGACAGATATTTCAACCTTTGATGGGACAACAGAAAGCGGCGATAGGATATGTGGAGTTGTCTCGAATCAAGACAATGCTATTATATTTAATAATGCAAAAGTAGGAATGGAACATCGGGAGTTTGAAGCAGAAATTGGGAAAATATATACAGCTGCTATGGACAATGAGGCAGAGTACGATTGTCCATCTGCAACGTTTTCTGTGGAAGCGACGAGCTTTTTGGATGGGAAGCGCCATGAATATACGTTAGTGATTTTGGAAAATGATGGATATGTATGTAACGCAGCGATATATGAATGAAAAAACAGCACCCCAACCAGGGTGCTGTTTATATATTATTTCAACAGGTTGAAGGTCATGATGGCGGCGCCGAGGATCACCAGCACCACGCCGGTGGCGCGGTTCAGCGTTTTAGGTTCGGCCTTGTTGGCAAATACCGCGGCGATGCGGGCCCAGATCAGGGTGAACACCACGCACAGCGCCAGTACCGTCCAGTCCGGCGCGCCGCCGATGGTGAAGTGGGAAATGGCGCCGGTCAGCGCCGTAAAGGTCATGATGAACACGCTGGTACCCACGGCGGTTTTCAACTCATAGCCCAGCACCGTGGTCAAAATCAGCAGCATCATCATGCCGCCGCCTGCGCCCACGAAGCCACAGATGAAGCCAATGACGATGCCGCAGACCACGGACTGGACGGCACGCTTTTTGGCGGAGACACCCAGCATGGCCTCCTTGGTGGTCATAACGGGACGGACGATGAACTTGACGCCCAGCAGGAACGTCATGATCACGGAGAAGCTTCCCATGGTGCGGGAGGGCACCAGGCTGGCGATGTAGCTGCCTGCCACGGTGAACAGAAGCACGGTGACCATCATAATGATGCCGTTCCGGATGTCCAGATTCTTGTTTTTGTGGTAGGTGTAGGCGGAGACGGCGCTGGCCAGCACGTCGGAGGCCAGAGCGATGCCTACCGCCATGTAGGGGTCCATGCCCAGAAATGTGATGAGCATGGGACTGATGACCGCCGCGGCGCTCATGCCCGCAAAACCGGTGCCCAGTCCTGCGCCCATACCGGCGAAGAAGGTGACGGCCAGTGTCGTGATGAACTTCATGCGGTATTCCTCCGATGGACGCCCACGGCGACGCCGGGGGCGTTTCGCTTATTTTTTGTTCAGGATATCCATGAACTCCTCACCGGTGATGGTCTCCTTCTCGTACAGGAAGGCGGCCAGCTCGTCCAGCTTGGCGCGGTTGTCGGTGAGGAGCTTCAGCGCCTTCTCGTGCTGCTGCTTCACCAGTGCCACCACCTGTTGGTCGATCTTCGCCTGGGTCTCGGCGGAGCAGGCCAGAGACGTGTCGCCGCCCAGATATTGGTTCTGCACCGTCTCCATGGCCACCATGTCGAAGTCCCTGCTCATGCCGTAGCGGGTGATCATGGCGCGGGCCAGCTTGGTGGCCTGCTCGATGTCGTTGCTGGCACCGGTGGTGATGGTGCCGAACACCGTCTCCTCGGCGGCGCGGCCGCCGGTGAGGGTGGCGATCTTGTTCTCCATTTCCTCCTGAGACATCAGGTAGTGGTTGCCCTCCTCCACCTGCATGGTATAGCCCAGAGCACCGGAGGTGCGGGGCACGATGGTGATCTTCTGCACCGGGGCGGAATTGGTCTGCTTGGCCGCCACCAGCGCGTGGCCGATCTCGTGGTAGGCCACGATATGCTTCTCGTGATCGGTCATAATGGCGTTCTTCTTCTGGTAGCCGGCAATGACTATCTCGATGCTCTCCTCCAGGTCGGCCTGGGTGGCAAAGCGGCGTCCGTCACGGACGGCGCGGAGGGCGGCCTCGTTGACGATGTTGGCCAGCTCGGCGCCGGAGGCACCGGAGGCCATACGGGCGATCTTGTTGAAGTCCACGTCCTCGGCGATCTTGATCTTTTTGGCGTGCACCTTCAGAATGGCCTCGCGCCCCAGCAGGTCGGGCAGCTCCACGGGTACACGGCGGTCGAAACGACCGGGTCGGGTCAGGGCCGGATCAAGGGATTCGGGACGGTTGGTGGCGGCCAGAATGATGACGCCGGTGTTGCCCTCGAAGCCGTCCATCTCGGTGAGCAGCTGGTTCAGCGTCTGCTCGCGCTCGTCGTTGCCGCCGTACTGGCCGCCGCTGCGCTTTTGGCCGATGGCGTCGATCTCGTCGATGAACACGATGCAGGGGGCTTTCTCCTTGGCCTGCTTAAACAGGTCGCGGACCTTGCTGGCACCCATACCTACGAACATCTCTACGAATTCGGAGCCGGACATGGAGAAGAAGGGCACGTTGGCCTCGCCGGCCACAGCCTTGGCCAGCATGGTTTTGCCGGTGCCCGGAGGGCCCACCAGCAGCACGCCCTTGGGCATGGACGCGCCGATCTCCTGATACTTGGTGGGATCGTGCAGGTAGTTGACGATCTCCGTCAGGTTCTCCTTAGCTTCGTCCTCACCGGCCACATCGGCAAACTTGATGCCCTCGGCGGACTTGACGTAGACCTTGGCGTCGGACTTGCCCATATTGAACATCAGGGAGTCGCTACCGCCCATTTTCTTCATCAGGCTGCGGGAGATGATCTGACCGATGGCGATAAAGATCACCAGCGGCAGGACCCAGCCCAGGATATCCGTCAGCAGGGAAGTCTGCTCGATCTCCTCGCCGGTGGTGGACACGCCCGCGTCCAGCAGGCGCTGGACCAGGCCGTCGTCAGGCACGATGGCGGTCTTGTAGATGGTTTTGCCGTCGGTGGAGGTAAAGAGGATGCGGTTGCTCTGCTGCTGGATCTCCACCTGGCCGATCTCATTCTTCTCGGTCATGGAGACGAAGGTGTTGTAGTCCACCTCCTTGATCTGGTGCTCCGCCAGCCAGGGCATGGCCAGCAGGTTGAACAGCAGCACCAGCAGTACCACGATCATGTAGTAGTAGATCAGAGGTTTCTTGGGAGATTTGACCTCGTTCATGGTAAGGCCTCCTTGTTCTGCATAGCTTTTTTCTTTGATGAATTACCCTACCACATTTTGCCCGAAGTGTCTATAAGCAAATCCACAAAAACTGCGGGAAAACCCCGTTCCGGAGGCCGGAACGGGGCAGAATTTACGTTTCTGACACAATTACAGGGCGGCGAACAGGCGGCTGCCGGTGCGGTGGAGCCAGCGCAGCAGCATCAGCGTCAGCACGACGGTCAGCACTGTCCAGGCCAGCAGATACCACGCTGCACCCATGTCGATACCGAACGGGTAGTACAGCACGCCGACAAGGGCGGCGTACACCCAGCCGCCCAGCATGGCAAGCAGCACCGTCAGACGCTGCTTGATGACGGTGATCTCATTGGTCCAGACCAGGTTGGGGCGCTTCAGGTCCATGGTCAGGCCGAAGGCTGCCGACAGCCACACAAAGGCCTGAGGCAGCGCTATCAGCAGGAGGGCCAGCGGCAGGGCGGGGCGGACGGCCAATAGTATCAGTACAGAGGTGACTGCCATGGGGATACCCGTTACCAGCACCTGTACCAGCAGCTTTGCACGCAGTACCTGCCACGGTGTCACCGGCAGGGACTGTGCCAGCCACAGGTTCTTCCCCTCCAGGGAGATGGAGGAGGAGGCCATGTCGTTCATGGAGCCTACCAGGCACAGGGCGGCGCACAGCATCGTCGCCAGAAGACCGGAGGCCTCGCCACCGGCCATTTCGTATATAACAGGCAGCAGGTCGCTGCTCTTTACCAGCAGCAGCACGCCCAGAATGGGCAGCATGACCGTGCCCAGACCGCAGTTGAGCATATAGTTGGGACTGGCGGTGAAGCGGCCCAGCTCCTTACGCAGCAAGGCGGCGGGCACACCGGCGGCCCTGACGGTCGTCTCCTTATAAACGGCCTTGGCGCCGCCGTTGTTGGCGGTGGCAATGGACAGGAATGTGCGGCTGAGCAGTAGGTATGTGAGCGCGCACAGCGCCGCCATTACGGCGAGCACCAGCACGACAGCCAGATAGTCGCCGGCGCCCATACGGCCCATGAGATATAGGGGATAGGCGCTGCCGCGGATGGCTGCACCCACCTCATTCAGGTGCAGCATGAGCTGCTCGATCAGTTCGTTGGCACGGAAGCACACCATGTAGTACAGGGCAAAGAACGCCAGCGCGATCAGGGTGGTAAGGAGGTTCTTGCGCTTGAGCTTGCTGTGGATCTTGGCTACCACCCAGCCCAGCAGACAGGAGAGCACCAGCACCAGCAGGGAGACGGCCAGAATCAGCGCGATGCCGCCAAGCACAGTGGCGGCGGTCAGCACACCGACGGCCCAGTAGACGATGACGCAGGGCAGCAGGATCACGCCGGAGAACATCAGACCCATCAGGTATACACCCAGCAGCCGGGAGGCCAGAATGGCACGCACGGGGATAGGCAGCGACAGCAGCAGGTCGTTGTCCTTGGCCTGGTACAGGCCGGAGAACGTGTTGAACACGCTGCCAAACACGCCCATCAGCACACCGACCATGGCAAAGAGGGTGAAGTACAGCCAATCCAGACCGGCCTCGTGCAGGGGAGCGCACAGACCTATGGAGAACAGCGTGAACATACCGCCGATAACGCCCACCATCAGCAGCACATACAGCACGATCAAACTGACGGTGCTTGCCTTGGACCGGGGTTTGTTCTTTTTCGCGTCGTAGAAGTAGCTGCGGAAGATCTCGGACAGCTGTTTTTTCAGCAATAATTTGACCATCACTCCGCCTCCAGCTCCAGGAAGACCTCCTCCAGGGAGTCGTCGCCCTTGACCTCCTCCATGGTGCCGGAACGGATGAGCCGGCCGCCCTTGATGATAGCCACCTTGTCGCAGAGCTTTTCCGCTACCTCCAGCACATGGGTGGAGAAGAAGATGGCGCCGCCGTTGTCGCAGATCTCACGCATCATACCCTTGAGCAGATGGGCAGCCTTGGGGTCCAGGCCTACGAAGGGCTCATCCATGATGATGACCTTCGGGTCGTGGAGCCACGCGGCAATGATGGATAGCTTCTGCTTCATGCCGTGGGAATAGGCGGCAATGGGTTGGGCCAGGTCGCCCGTCAGCTCAAAGGCATCCGCGTAGGTGCGGATACGAGCCTGCCGGGTCTGGGCATCCACGCCGAATACGTCGGCGATGAAGTTCAGATACTTGATGCCGGTCATGTAGTCGTACAGGTCCGGGTTATCGGGGATGTAGGCCATCTCCCGCTTACAGCCCAGGGGATCGGCCTTGATGGATCGGCCGTCGATGGTGATCTCGCCCTGGTCAAATTGCAGGATACCCACCACGGATTTCAGCGTGGTGGTCTTGCCGGCGCCGTTATGGCCGATGAAGCCGTAGATCTCGCCGGGGGCGATGTGCAGCGTCAGATCATCCACGGCCTTCTTCTCGCCGTAGGTCTTGGTCAGATGTTGAATGTCCAGCATGGGGTCAGTTCCTCCTATTTCTCTCCTAAGCTTCTATTGTGGGGCATCATCAGCCGCGGCTGCGGCTGATGATGCGAACGATGCCCATAACGGCGGCATACAGCACGCCCGCCACCGCCCAGATGATCCAGCTGTACCGGGGTTGGCCGTTGCCGTGGGGACCGTAGGTGTACAGCAGGAACACCGCCGTGGCGGTGAGCCAGTAGATCATGGTGACGGTGCCCATCAGCTTGTGGTGCTTTTTCTGGGGACGGGTGTAGTCGCCCTCCTCCAGCAGCTGCTCCATGGCGCCCTGATACACGCCGGCTGTGACCAGGGCCAGACAGCCGATGGCCACCAGCACCGGCAGCGCGCAGACAGCGGCGATATAGAGCAGGTCGCTGCCGCTTATGCACATGGCGGCGAACAGCGGTACGGCGGCCAGCACACACAGCACCACGCCCACGGTGACGAGCCGGGTATGGGTGTCCTTGTATTCCTGCTGCCGCTGGCGCACCATGCCGGTGACGCCGTACTCCGTCTCGAAGGGCTCTTCCTCTAAAAAGCGGTAGTCGCGCACGTCCGCGTCGGCGCGCAGGAAAATGCTCACCGCGACAGCCAGCAGCACCAGCATCACGCACAATCCGATGCCCGCCGCCGCGTTTCCGCTGATAGGGAAGCGCTGCACCTCGCTCATGGCGGCCAGCAGCAGCAACGTCACCGGGGAGGTGATGCACAGGGCGGTAGCTATGGCGATCTTCGGCGCGGCGGCCTTACGCAGGGCCAGATAGGCGGAGGCCTGGGTCAGGCTCACGCGGCGCAGGGGCGTGTCGTCGTCCTGGGCCGCGGCGCAGGGCGTTTCCTCCTCCAGTTCGTCCTTCAGCAGGAAGTCGGTGGAGACGCCGAACAGGCGGCTCATCATCACGACCTTATCCATATCGGGCACGGACTGTGCGCCCTCCCATTTGGATACGGACTGGCGGGTGACGCCCAGCTTCTCGGCCAGGTCCTCCTGGCTCCAGCCTGCCTTTTTCCGCAGGGACACGATCTTGTCAGCTAAAATCATAGGTATGCGCTCCTTCCGTATGACGGCGGGTGCCGCCGTTTGGTTTTGATGGCGCTATCATACGGGTTTTGCCGGTTGCGGTCTATAAACCGGGGCTGGAAATGTGTCAACCGGCGGTTGCGTTTCGGATTTTTGGGCAGTTTTCCCCTTTTGCTACAGGCTTATTGTACGCGAAAACGTTTTCACTGTCAACTTACAGGACGGTAAGATTTTATTAAGATATGTGCAAAAAAAGGGCCGCCCGGCGGGCGGCCCGTCTGTATTTTGTTATTCCTCCGTGAAATGCACGTGGTTGAAGATGTGGTCCTGACAGAAGCAGTGGTACCCGACGCACTTGCTGCAGTAACGGAATTGCAGATCAGGGTAGTCGGTATCCGTGCGGCCGCAGACGGCGCACTTGTGGCGATAGCCCTGCTGCTGGGCCTGCTTGGCCTGCTGCTGTTGGGCCTGACGGAACTGGACGGTCTTGCGGGAGTTCTGGTATTTGGCGCGCTCCTTCAGGTAGTGGACCTCCGGCCAGATGAACACGGCGAAGTTCAGCAGGGCCACGATGGGCAGCACTACACCGGCCCAGTTGTGGGCGCCGATGGCCTTGATGATGTCGAAGGCGAACAGTGCGCCGTCCAGGTACGCCAGCCACTTCATCCTCACGGGGAGGATGAAGAACAGCAGCACCGTGGTGTCCGGGAACAGGAAGGCAAAGGCGAAGAACATGGACAGGTTCACATAGCCGGTGCCCGCTGCGGTCAGGTAGGGGTTGCCGGTGATGAGACTGGCCAGCACCACGCCCAGCACCGTCAGCAGCGCGCCGCTGATGTAGTACAGGTTGAACTTGGCCGTGCCCCACTGGCGCTCCAGCGTGGAGCCGATCCAGTAATAGAAGTAGAGACTGATCAGCAGGGCAAAGGGACTGGAGTAGGCGGGCACGAACACAAAGGTCACCAGCCGCCACACCTCACCGTGGAGCAGGGCATTGAGATTGAAGGTCAGAAAGCTCAGGGCGTTGGCGTCGTTGGCCTGGGTCAGCAGCATGAGCACATAGACCGCCACGTTGCCGATGACGATAACGCGCATGAGGTTGGGAATGCCGAACCGGGGATGGGCGGCGCAGAAGCGCTGCACCCCGTCATAGAGTTTTTTCAAGGGGAGTGTCCTCCTGTGTACAAATTGTGTTCAGTATAACCCATAACGGCGGAAAAGTCATGTCATTTTTTTGAACAATGGCAAAGTTTCCGTACAGTTGAATTATTTGCAAAAATCATGGAAATGCTATTGACAATGCTAAAAAAACTGTTACAATATGCTGTACAAGTAAATACCTTATCAAGAGTGGCGGAGGGACCGGCCCGATGAAGCCACGGCAACCTGTTTTTTCAAGGTGCCAAATCCGGCGAACGAATCGAAAGATGAGGATGAGCAAAGAAGCACAGCGCTCTGTCGGTTCGGCAGAGCGCTTTTTCAATGACCATCCGCGAGATGAAAGGAGAAAAAATCATGGCAAGACATCTGTTTACCTCTGAGTCCGTTACCGAAGGGCATCCCGACAAGGTCTGCGACCAGATCAGCGACGCGGTGCTGGACGCGATCTTCGAGAAGGACCCCAATGGCCGCGTGGCCTGCGAGACCTGCGCCTCCACCGGCCTGATCCACATCATGGGTGAGATCACCACCAGCTGCTATGTGGATATCCCCAAGATCGCCCGCCAGGTGGTGCTGGACATCGGCTATAACTCCTCCGAGTGCGGCTTTGACGGCAACACCTGCGCCGTCATCACCAACATCGATGAGCAGTCCGGCGATATCGCTTTGGGCGTGGACAAGAGCTATGAGGCCAAGGCCTCCGGCAAGAGCGAGCTGGACAACGGCGCCGGCGACCAGGGCATGATGTTCGGCTACGCCTGCAACGAGACGCCGGAGCTGATGCCCCTGGCGATCTCCATCGCCCACAAGATGGCCAAGCGCTTGACCGACGTGCGCAAGCAGGGTCTGGTGGACTATCTGCGTCCCGATGGCAAGACCCAGATCACCGTGGAGTACGACGAGAACGGCAAGCCCGTCCGCGTGGATACCGTGGTGCTGTCCACCCAGCACAGCCCTGACGTGACGCTGGAGCAGATCCGCAAGGATATGATTGAGCTGGTCATCAAGCCCACCGTGCCCGCCGAGCTGCTGGACGGCGAGACGAAGATCTATGTGAACCCCACCGGCCGCTTTGTCAGCGGCGGCCCCGCCGCCGATACCGGCCTGACCGGACGCAAGATCATTGTGGACACCTATGGCGGCAGCGCGCCCCACGGCGGCGGCGCCTTCTCCGGCAAGGACCCCACCAAGGTGGACCGCAGCGCGGCCTACGCCGCCCGCTGGGTGGCCAAGAATGTGGTGGCCGCCGGTCTTGCCGACAAGTGCCAGGTGCAGCTGGCCTACGCCATCGGCGTGGCGCGTCCCGTCAGCGTGCTGGTGGAGACGTTCGGCACCGGCGTGGTGGCCGACAGCGAGCTGGAGGCCGCTGTGGAGAAGGTCTTTGACCTGCGCCCCACCGCCATCATCCGCGATCTGGACCTGCGGAAGCCCATTTACCGCCAGCTGGCGGCCTATGGCCACATGGGCCGTGAGGACCTGGGTGTTTCCTGGGAAAAGACCGACCGTGTGGAGGCCCTGAAGGCCGCCCTGGGCAAGTAAGTTTTCGATAACGGGGGCGGCTTTGCCGCCCCCGTTTATCCAATAAAAAGGAGTGTATCGCTATGATGAAGAACCTCGATGTGGCCACCGTGCTGACCCTGCGGGATCAGGTGGCCTATCAGCCGGGGCAGGTGGTCAGCAAGACGCTGGCCCAGAACGACGCCGTCAGTGTGACGCTGTTTGCCTTCGACAAGGACGAGGAGATCAGCACCCACGAGTCCGGCGGCGACGCGCTGGTGACGTGCCTGGACGGCGTGGGCCGCGTGACCGTGGACGGCGTACCCCATGTGCTGCACACCGGCGAGTCCATCCTCATGCCGGCGCGGCATCCGCACGCGGTGTATGGACAGGAGCAATTCAAAATGCTGCTGGTGGTCGTATTCTGAGAACGTCAAACGTGCGTGGATCTGCTTTGGCTGGCGGGGGAAATTGCCTGTTGCAATTTCCCCCGCGTTGTGGTATCATGCGAAAAAATTTCCCAACAGGAGGGGTGCATATGTACATAAACCATGAGAAATATGCGCTGGTGAACGGCGTGATGCTGGACGGTACGCGGGACATGACGCCTCGGACGGGGCTGGCTGTCTGTGTGGACGGGAGCCGCATTGCCGCCGTCTGCGACGCGGCCGATGTGCCGGAGGGCTATGCGCGCGTGGACCTGGGCGGCAAATACCTGCTGCCGGGGCTGATCAATCTGCATGTGCATCTGCCCGCCTCCGGCAAGCCCCGGAAAAAGCCCTCCGACCCTAAGAAGCTGGTGAAGCTCATCACCTCCAACGGCCTGATGCGCCGCATCGGCGTGGAGATGTGCGAGGGTTACGCCAGGACGGAGCTGCTGTCCGGCGTGACCACTATCCGTACCGTGGGCGGCGTGGCGGACTTCGACACGATCATTCGCGATGCGGCCAGGCGGGGCGAGATCCTGTCTCCCCGGGTGGTGGCGTCCAATATGGCGGTGTCGGTACCCGGCGGGCACATGGCCGGGTCGCTGGCCTATGAGGCCCGCACGCCGGAGGAGGCCGCGGCCTTCGTGGAGAAGATCGCGGCGGAAAAGCCCGACCTGATCAAGCTGATGATCACCGGCGGCGTTATGGACGCCGAAGTGGTGGGCGAGCCGGGCGTGCTGCGGATGCAGCCGGCACTGGTCAAGGCGGCCTGCGATAAGGCCCATGCGCTGGGAATGCAGGTGGCCGCTCATGTGGAGAGCCCGGAGGGCGTCCGGGTGGCGCTGGAAAACGGCGTGGACTCCATCGAGCACGGCGCGAAGCCGGATGAGCACATCATGCAGCTGTGTAAGGAACGCGGCGCTTTCCAGGTGTCCACCATCTCGCCTGCCGTGCCCTATGCGCTGTTCGACCGCAGTATCTCTCACGCCACCTATGAGCAGCAGGAGAACGGCAAGGTGGTGTTCGAGGGCATCGTGGCCATGGCCAGAGCCTGTTTGGACAACGGCATCCCCGTGGGTCTGGGCACCGACACCGGCTGCCCCTATATCACCCACTACGATATGTGGCGGGAGCTATGCTACTTTGTGAAGTACTGCGGCGTGACGCCGGCGTTTGCGCTGCACAGCGCCACGCTGGGCAATGCGGCGCTGGCGGGTATTGCCGGCGAGACCGGCTCCATCCAGCCGGGCAAGTGCGCGGATATGATCGTCTGCGCGGCGGACCCGCTGGCCGATCTGACCGCCCTGCGGACGCTGGATATGGTCATTAAGTCCGGCTATCGTGTGGAACATCCCCAAGTGAAGAAAATGGACAATGTGGAACGGGAGCTGGACAAGTTCCTGTAAATACAGTGTATCCCCCCGGCGGAGCCGGGGGGATATTTATTCGCTTATTGGCATTGCAGGCCCAACTGGTAGAAGGCTACGGCAGCCGCGGCAGCTACATTCAGGCTGTCCACCCCATGGGTCATGGGGATCATCACCGTGTGGTCGCATTGGGCGATGGTGCCGTCGGCCAGCCCGTCGCCCTCGGTGCCCAGCACCACCGCCAGCCTCTCCGCTGACAACAGGCGTGGGTCATCCAGCCGCAGGGAGTCCTCCCGCAGGGCCATGGCCGCGGTGGTGAAGCCCAGATCGTGCAGTGCCGCCGTCCAGTCGCCCTCCGGCAGATAGGTCCATGGCACCAGGAATACATTACCCATGCTTACCCGGGAAGCCCGGCGGTACAGGGGGTCGCTGCCCTCTGTGGTCAGCAGGACGGCGTCCATGCCCAGGGCGGCCGCACAGCGGAAAATGGCGCCCACGTTGGTGGGGTTCATCACGTTTTCCAGCACGGCGATGCGCCGCGCCCTGGCGCAGACCTCCGCCACAGAGGGCAGGGGCGGACGACGCATGGCGCACAGCATCCCGCGGGTCAGGTGGAAGCCGGTGAGCTGCGTCAGCACCTCCAGGGAGGCGGTATAGACGGGGAGGTCCGGGTCACAGCGACCCAGTATCTCGGCGCCTTTGCCGGTGATGTGCTGCGGCTCCATCAGGAACGACACCGGTACGCACCCGGCGTCCAGCGCACGGCCGATGACCAGCGGGCTCTCGGCGATGAACAGGGCGTTGGTCGGGTCGGCCCGGTTGACCAGCTGGTTTTCCGTGGCCCGGGCGTAGACGTCCAGCGCCGGGTCGGAAAAGTCGTGTATCTCAATGACCTGTGCCATATCACTTCCACTCCTTCAGCAGCGTTTCCAGTGCCGTCCGGTAATAGGCGGCGGCGTTGGCTCGAGCGTCCTCAAGGGTCGCCCCGGTGGGGTTGATACTGCGGACGGCCCGCAGATCCAGCGGTGCCCATTGCTCCGGTGTCAGTGCCACACGCCCGGCCAGCACGGCAGCGGGGACACGCAGCTTCTGACACCGGCCTGCCACGCCGCTGATGGCCTTGCCGCCCAGGCTTTGGGCATCAAAGGAACCCTCGCCGGTGACCACCAGGTCGCAGCCCACTGCGCGGCGGTCGAAGTCCACGGTGTCCAGCACCGTCGTGATACCGGAGCGCAGGGCACCACACAACAGCGCAGCGCAGCCCGCGCCGAAGCCGCCGGCGGCACCGCCGCCGGGGAGGGTATCCACCTCCGCACCCAGCTGTGCATGCAGCACCGCGGCGAGATGCCGAAGTCCCGCGTCCAGACGCTGCACGCAGGCATCGTTCGCCCCCTTTTGCGGAGCGAAGATGTACGCTGCGCCGGTTTCGCCGTACAGGGGGTTGTCGATGTCGCACATGACCGTCAGCACACCGGGCCGCAGGCCGGGATGCCGCCCGGACAGGTCGATAGTCTCGATGTCCGCCAGCGTGCCGCCGGTGGGCACGAAGCCGCGGCCCTGCCGGTCGTAAAACCGAACGCCAAGCGCTGCAGCCGCACCGCAGCCGCCGTCGTTGGTGCAGCTGCCGCCCAGACCCAGGATCAAGCGCTTTGCGCCGTGATCCAGCGCGTGGGCCAGAAGCTGTCCCACACCGTAGGTGGTGGCCGCCTCCGGGTCGGGACGGCCCTCGGCCTGGTGCAGGCCCGCTGCTGCGGCGCACTCCACCACCGCCGTGCCGTCGGGCAGCAGGCCGTAGAAGCCGTCGATAGTGCCGCCAAAGGGACCGGACACGGGAAGGGCGATACGCTGTCCGCTGCAGGCATCCAGAAAGCAGTCTGTGGTGCCCTCGCCGCCATCGGCCACCGGCAGGGCGTTGATGTGCCAGCCGGGGATATGGAGACTGCGGGCGATGCGGCAGATGTCCGGGGAGGACAGCGTGCCTTTGAATGAGTCGGAGAGGACAAGACAGCGTTTCATGGAGCGCACTCCCTTCGCTTTGATAAGGGGATTATACCAGCCGGGAGAAAAAAACACAAGGGACGGCATATGCCGTCCCTCATGTTTTGTACGTTATTTGCTATACCGATTTGAGGAGAGGAGAGGACTTACTTGGCCAGCAGCTTAGCAGCGCGCTTCTTGCCGTACATGCAGCAGGCTACCACATACGCCACAGCGCAGGCCACGCCGATGATGTAGGCGGGCGTCCAGGGGATGTTGAAGCCGATGTGGGCGTTGGCGATGTAGGTGACGCAGATGAAGGTGTAGAAGCAGCCGGGGATCATGGGGATCCAAGCCCACTTGCCCTTGCCGTTCTCGAACATCCACGCGGTGATGCACAGGAAGGCAAACAGGGACAGAGTCTGGTTGGCCCATGCGAAGTAACGCCACAGAATGTTGAAGCCGTCGGCATTGGTCTTGGCGAACACGAGGATGGCGATGACCAGCGCGAAGATGGGCACAGCCAGCTTGATGCGCTTGCCGTTGGTAGACTGGTCGATGTGCAGCGTCTCAGACAGGCTCAGGCGCAGGGCGCGCAGTGCCGTATCACCGGAGGTGATGGGCAGCACGATGACGCCCAGCAGGGCGATGATGCCGCCCACATGACCCAGCAGGTACTTGCAGACCACGCCCACGGTGCCGGTAGCCAGCCCGGCATTGGGCTCCTGCAGAGCCAGGTTGTACACGCCCATGGCGCCGGCAGCCCAAACCATGGCGATGAAGCCTTCCAGCACCATCATGTTGTAGAAGGTGTTGCGGCCCTGACGCTCGCTCTTCATGGTACGGGAGATGATAGCGGTCTGGGTGGAGTGGAAGCCGGACAGAATACCGCAGGCCACGGTCACGAAGAAGATGGGCAGGAAGTGCTTGGTGGAGAAGTAGTCCGCGTAGGTGAACGTACCCACGGTGCCGTCAGCACCGGTGAGGCTCAGCACGGGAGCAGCCCAGCTGTCCCAGATGTTCATCAGGGGCATACCGGTGACGAAGATGCCGATGAAGATGCCGATGGCGGAGAACAGCAGGATACCGCCGAAGATGGGGTAGATCTTGCCGATGATGGCGTCGATGGGGAACACGGTGGCGATCAGATAATACAGGAAGATGACACCGTAGATGACCCACGTGGAGACGGAGGTAGCCTTGCCGTCAAAGCCAAAGAGCTGCGTGGCGGCGATGTCGCCGGGAGTGTAGATGAACACAGCGCCCACCAGCAGCAGCAGCACGCACACGAACACGTTGTAGAACTTATAGATACCCTTGGTGGAGTACCGGCGGATCATCTCAGGCATCTGGGTGCCGCCGTCGCGCAGGCAGATCATGCCGGAGAAATAGTCGTGCATGGCGCCGCCGATGACGTTGCCGATGGGGATGGTCAGGAACGCGATGGGCCCAAAGAGGATGCCCTGGATCGGCCCGAGGATGGGGCCGGTGCCCGCGATGTTCAGCAGGTTGATCAGGCTGTTCTTCCAGCCCTTCATGGGCACGAAGTCAACGCCGTCTTCCTTGGTGTAGGCAGGCGTCTTGCGGTCGTCGGGCCCAAAGACCTTTTCGCAGAAACGACCGTAGAGGGCTGCGCCGCCGATCAGGATGACCAGACCGATAATGAATGTCAGCACAGAAACACACTCTCCTTTGTAAAGTGAATTGTCTCATTCCGAGGTGTCCGGATCGCCTCAAAAATCATGCTCAGATTATAGCACTGCGTGAATAAATTGCACGTTAATCTTTGCGGCGTGTACATAAAAATGTCATAAATAAAAGGTCGAAGCCTGTAAAGAATTGCCGTAAAAAGAAACTTGTAAAAGTCTTTAACAATGAGGGGCTTTTACGAGTTTTCCTGTCGCGAACCAAAATACAAACGGTGTTTGACTGGCAAAATTTTTGTCTGGCGGTAACGTTGCCGGGGAAACGGCAAGATCACCTGGGCACTTGCCCGCTTTCGGCAAACGTGGTATCATAGCAATAATATGAGAAAGGGAGGATATGCCTGTGGAATACAACAAGTCCATCAACGCCATGATCCCCGGCGACGAGATCGAGGGATACTACATACTCAAGTCCGCCAACCCCAAGGTGGCCGCCAACGGCAAGCCATTCCTGACCGGAGCGCTCAGCGACCGTACCGGCACGATGGAGCTGAAGGTCTGGGACTATACCGGACCGCTGACCGCCGCCGACGAGGGCACCGTGGTCAAGGTGCGGGGTACCGTGGGCGAGTATCGGGGCACCGCACAGTTCACCGCCGCGCGTATCCGTCAGGCGGCCCAGGAGGATCCGGTGGATGTGTCCGCCCTGGTGCCCACCGCGCCCATCGACTGCGGCGCGGCGATGGAGGATCTGCGCCGTGCGGCGGCCTCCATTACGGACCCGGACTACCGTGCCGTGGCCGAGGCCATGCTGGAGGCCCACGGGGAGACGCTCGCGTCCATCCCCGCCGCCAAGAGCGTACACCACGCCTTCCTGGGCGGCCTGCTGATGCACACCGCCAACATGGTGAAGATCGCGGACTTCCTGGCGGGAATGTACCCGGAGACGATCGACCGCAGCCTGCTGCTGACGGGGACGCTGCTCCACGACATGGCCAAGGCGCAGGAGTTCGTGTTCTCGCAGCTGGGTCTGGCCACGGATTACTCCATTAAGGGTCAGCTGCTGGGGCACCTGGTCATGGGAGCGCAGGACGCGGCGGAGACTGCCGCCCGCCTGGGCGTGCCGGAGGAGAAGTCCGTGCTGCTGCAGCACCTGATCCTCTCCCACCACGGTGAGCCGGAGTTCGGCGCGGCGGTGCGCCCTCTGTGCGCCGAGGCAGAGCTGCTGAGCCTGATCGACGCGGTGGACAGCCGTATGGAGATCTACCGCGAGACGTATGATACGATGGAGCCGGACACCTTCAGTCCGCGCATCTTTGCGTTGGAGAAAAAGGTGTTCAGGCACGCGTAGGCTCTTGACAAACGGCGGCGCGGAGAGTACCCTGTCGTCAGTGCTCGCAGGGCACAATACACATTTTATTAAGGAGACGCGTTTGAAACTCAATACCCTGACACTGGAGCGTGTGGCCTGACCGGGAGGTCTGGCAGCCATCGATTGACAAGAGCAAACACGCCTGCCAGTGTCGATCGATGGCGATATGCACGCCATTCCTCCCGGAGCATGAAAACACATCTTCAGGAGGAAACACCATGAACCGCGAAAACAAGCGGAAGACTTTTGAAAAAGGCTACTACAAGACCCATCCCTGCAATGACACCTTCACCTGCAAGGTCTGCGGCCGACTCTGCACACCGCAGGAGGCCGGCAGCGACCACCGCAACCACTGCCCCAACTGCCTTTCCAGCCTGCACGTAGACATCGAGCCCGGCGACCGGGCCTCTGACTGCGGCGGCATCATGGAGCCGGTGGCGGTCTGGGTACGCAGGGGCGGTGAATGGGCGATCATCCACCGCTGCAAGCGCTGCGGCGCGCTCAGCTCCAACCGTGTGGCGGCGGACGACAATCCCATGAAGCTCATGTCTATCGCCATGAGGCCCCTGTGTGAGCCGCCGTTCCCACTGGAGCGCATCGAGGAGATGACCGCCCTCATGGCCGGCGACGGCAGAATGAAGTAGTCCCAGCAAAAGCAAAACCACCCGTTAGGGTGGTTTTGTTTTTGCTGTTATCTTAGGTCAGTTTACAAGGCACTACACGCAGACCACGAAACGGGGGCTGCTGACAACAAAACAGGCTGAATATCAAGCACCGGGAAAGTGCGAGATATTCAGCCTGTTTTGTTGTCAGGGGTTTCCAAAGGGGCTTGCCCCTTGGCACACGACTTTGCTCGCAAAGTGTAGTGTGTTATACGCTCTGTCGGCGTTGCTGCGAAAATGCGGTTGCCGCCGGGGAGGGCAAGGGCATTTGAAACGGCAGGAAAACAGGGCTGTGATTGCGTGGCGTGGAGCCGCAAGCGCAGGACTGGTTTCATCAGCAGACAGGGCGTATATGAATGCCCCCGTCCCTCGTCCTACGCCGAACTATGGGACAAAGTGTCCCAGACGGATAGCCACACTTACGAAAAAGCAGACGGATTTTTCTCTCAAAATTGAAATGGGCGGGAAGCCATTTTAGGGCTTTCCCGCCTTGATTGCCCATTAGCAAAGACGGGCGGGGCTGTCAACGGCGGCGCATGAAATGCGCCGTTCATCTTGACCGTTGACTGGCTCGACTGGCTTTGCTATCTCCCCAACAAGTTATTGTTTGTTGTTTTCCCAATTATCTAAACGGGCTTGCATAGTTTCTCGCCATTCTTCACTTGGACAAGCAGTAATCAATTTTCGATACTCTTCACTTGATGGTGCTTCTATCAGATAAGACTCTACCAATTTTAGCAAATCCCACTCTACTCCATACATTCCACCTTCGGGGAAAATGTCAATCAATACGCCTACTTCTTCTCTTGTCAATGGCGTTTTTACATTGGAGAGCAGTTCGTCATACATGTTGATGGTTTCTTCTGTAGGGTCATCTTTCACTGCGTCTGGCATTTGACCGAGAAGTTTCAATTTTATAATTGCCTCCTGCACCTTTACTCCCTCCAATTTTTCGTTCTCTATTTTCTCCCCCGCTGCGGGTTTGGATTTTTCAGCAAGTCCGACTTCTGTGCAATCTTTTTCAGCCACTTCTTTTCTTCCTCGGACAGCTTTTTCAAATTCAGCTTGAGCCGCTTGCAGATAAACGCCAGCGATGCTTGCTCCGGGTCGCTGTCCTCTTTAGCGGTTTCCTCGGCGGTCTGTAAAAAATCTTCCAGCGGATTGTCCTCCGGGACGCTGAAAAAATCGTCCTTATGTGCTTTCCGCAGGTCAAGAGCTATCTTGTTTATGTCCTGCTGTATCACATAGCGGCAAAAGCTGTCATCGTCAATATGGGCGGCGACAAGCTGCCGTAACTGCGGGTCAGTCAGGCCGGGATTGTACCGCTTCATAATCGTTGCGCTCATAATATCCACAATGGCATTTGCGCTCTGTACCTGCTTGACTGCCGTTCCATTCACATAGATTTCAAGGTCAGCCATGAGCCGGGGAAAATCCGGGTGTACCGCCAGCTCACACAAGAGGGAAGTATCCACCCGCCCACTTT
>ERZ1673695.654-NODE-654-length-48710-cov-14.276395_pt1 | contig 48710 bp, 31 predicted proteins | sample MGYA00580225_ERZ1673695 | MGnify/ENA primary metagenome ERZ1673695 (study PRJEB41218, sample SAMN15661739) | gut metagenome | host: Homo sapiens | place: Canada: London | collected 2015-08-20/2019-03-30 | study: EMG produced TPA metagenomics assembly of... | reverse complement strand
CGCTTTTTCGTACCCCAAATTGTATAAGCACGGACGCATGATCTCCGTACAGCTGTAACGCTGTAGGGGTCATGCGTCTTTTTGTTTTATAAAGTATATTCTATCAAAATGCGGCAGAACGCCGGAACAGGTTGGCACTGCAGCTCTTGCCGGGGGGACAACCCCGATATAACGGTGTCGCATACAGCGGATCAGGAGGTGAGGAGGCCGATGAAAGAGGAGCTTGCCGGGATAATTTCCGGGGAGCAGGCTCAGGAAGCATATTTGAAAGATCTGCAGCGGAGCGCTTCAGTCGACATGGTCTCCGGTCTGTTAAACCGTGCCGCTACGGAGCACTACATAAAAGACCGTCTGCACAAAATGGAACAGACGGATACCTGCGCGCTGTTTATCGTAGATCTGGATGATTTCAAGCAGGTCAACGATATCCTGGGCCATCCCGCGGGGGATCAGGTCATCCGTCAGACGGCCGGAATGCTTTCAAATATTTTTTGCGCCAGCGATATCGTGGGACGGCTGGGCGGCGATGAATTTGCTGTTTTCCTGTGCGGACAGATTACCGAGGAATTGGTTCGGGAAAAAGCGGCTTTAATTTGTGAGAAGCTGCAGATGGCTTTGGGAGATCGCGAAACGGTAAATGTCACCGCCAGCGTGGGCGCCTATCTTGCCGAAAAGGGGCAGGAATTTGAGGGGCTGTACCAATCCGCGGATCTGGCGCTCTATAAGGCCAAAAAGGCCGGAAAGCATCAATTCTATTTAAAAAATCAGGACAAAGCCAGCAAAGATGGTTTCCGCCCCGCCAATCTTATTACGCTCGGCGGGCTGCTGGAGGAAATGGGCTGCGGCGTGGCGCTGCTGGAAATGGGCGATATGCCGCAGGTGATCTATGTCAGCCCCAGCTACTGCCGGATCATGGGCGCCGATTTCAAAACGTTTCCCCTGCCCATGCCGCTTCAAAAACTGATCCATCCGGATGATCTGGTTATGCTTGAGGACGCGCTGAAGGAAGGGCTCCAAAGCAAGACGGCTGTTGAGCACACGCACCGGATCACCGGCAACGGGGGCCAGTCCTGGTATTGGTGGCATATCCGTGCGAACCAGGTGGAGTACGATAATCCCAATCCGGTCATCCTCGTTACAGCTGTAGATGTTACGGGCTTTAAGGAGGAAGAACTGAACCAGAACGAACGGATCAGCAAGCTCAGAATCGCTTTGAATCAGACATCCAAGCAGCTTTGGGAGGTGGATCTTTCTACCGGAAAATTTCATGCGTATTCCCGTGACGGAAAATACCGGGCATTGGGATGGGGGGAAGCAAGGTTCCCGGACAATCTGATACAGGGCGGATGGATTCACCCGAATTCTGTTTCCCAAGTCCGAGCCTTTGCTGAAGAACTGTTTAACGGACGGGAGCAGGGCTTCGGGCAATTCGCCGTACGCAGCGAAGAAGCCGATTATTATAATTGGGTTTCGGTATCGTACCGAACGCTGTATGACGAAGTGGGCCGGGCAGTGCGAGCCGTGGGTGTGATGGAAGAACTGCCGCTCGACGCTTTCAGACACAGTCGCTGGCCTCTGGAACAGTTTCAGCTGCCCGGACGGCTGGCAGCCGATCTCATTATAAGAATGCGGGCGAACCTGGAACTGGATACGGTAGAGGCTCTTTGGGCGGAGGGGAGCAATCTCGGCGGCCGGGCACAGGAGTTCCGGTGCTCTCAGGCTTTGCAGTGGGAGCAGCAGAAAATCTTCTGCCGTGATGAGCAGCAGGAGTTTTCGGCGTATTTTGACAGGGAAGAACTGCTTAGGCTCTATCATTCCGGACGGCGCTGGCTGTACGCGGAATATCGAAGGGTGGACGGCAGCGGAGATGTGCGCTGGGTCCGGTATGTACTATATTTGACAGAGGATCCGGACAATGGGCAGGTGTATCTTTTTGCCTTTTTACTGCGGCTTGATCCCGATCAGCAGCTGGAACCGGCAATCGGCGGCCAACTGCACCGCGATGGCGTCACCCGTCTCTTTGATCGGGAATCTGTCCGTCAGATAGCCGAATCGCTGCTTGCGGGAGGCAAAGGGGGGAACTGTGCCGTAGCGGTTCTGCAGGTTAATGGTTTGCCTCAGAAGACGGTTTCGGGCGGATTGGATCCGGACTGGGTCCGCTATGACATTTCCGCAGTTCTGTCGCTGGTTTTAGGCGGCAACTGCATATTGGGGCAGTACAGCGCGGATCAGACTGTAATTATTTTTCCGTCCGTGGCGGAAAAGAAGGATTTACGGCGAAACCTGGAGGACGCCGTGGCTTTCCTGCGGCGGATTCTGACGAAGGAACCGGGCTGTGAATCTCTGCGTTTTCTGATGGGGGTTCATTTAACGCCTGCGTCTGCCGGCGTTTATGATGATATGGTTGTCCGGGCTGCTTCCGTGTGCTCCTCCTGGTGGAATGCGGCAACAGATACAGTGGATTTTTTTCAGGAGACGGAAGATTCAGACTGGATAAACCTGCCTGAGGACGTTCAGGAAAAGCAAATGATCATATCTCGGCCTCTGGAAGCGGGGGCTGCGCTGTCGGAACGGGAGAAAGACGCGGCGCTGAGATGCGTAACCGCCATGCTCACCGCGCGCACGCTGGACGCCTCCCTGCACGGCGTACTGCAAAATATCGGGGAGTATTACCGGGCTGATCGAGTCTATACGTTGATGCTTGTGGAAAATCAGAATGCGGTGATCATGTCGTTTGAGTGGGTCCGCCCCGGCAAGCGCCGTATCCAGCAGGTGGTTTCCGGTATGCGGTTGGAACGCTTCCCATTGCTCAAGCGGTGCCTGGCCGAGCGCCAGCCGGTTTTTCTCCGGCGCAGGGAGCCGATCGACCTGAATGGGGAGGCCGTGCAAACGCATCCCTGGTATTTTGCAGCTCTGCCGCTGCTTCAGGGACAGCAGGTTGAGGGCTTCCTCTGCGTTGAGAACATCAAGGAGCATGGAGAGGATGTCGGCCTGTTCGGGACACTGGTTCCTCTTTTGCTCCAGCAGCGGGAGCGGTTTCACACAGAAGAACGCTCCGCCGCTACTATGGAGCAGCTGATGAGTCTGCCGGATCTGCGAGCCTATAGCCAGGCGGTTTACTCCATTACCTCGGAGTATTACAGCTCGATGGGGGTTGTCGGTCTGGACATTCCCGGCTTTGCAGACATCAACAGCCGTTTCGGCTTTGAGTACGGAAGCAAGATGCTCTGGTATGTGGCAAAAACACTGACGGATCTGTTCGGCACAGCCATGCTGTTCCGGACATGGGAGTCGGAATTTGCCGTCTTTTATCCGAATACCACGAGGGAGGTTTTTGTGGGACGCTGCGGCCGGCTGCGCTCTATCCTTCAGCGGCGTTACCCGAAACAGATCCGCATCGGCCGCGCCTGGGCTGCCGGTGTGTTTACAGGAAAGCGCCTGGCCGAAGAGGCGAGGGCGGCGATGCGCAGAGCGTCTGCCGGTTATGACGGGAGCGTGGAACCTTTTCCCGTCCGCCTGGAGGAATATCCTTCTGTGGAAGACGCTATACGGGCCGGACGGTTTACAGTCTACTATCAGCCCAGAATCGATATGCGCACCGGCACCATAGCGGGCGCTGAGGCGTTGGTCCGGGCGGTGGCGGATGACGGATCGATTATAGGACCTTCAGGATTTATTGAATTCATGGAAGAGGGCGGTTCCATTCGGGAACTGGATCTGTATATCCTGGAACAGGCTCTCTCACAGATGGAAAAATGGCGTGCAGGCGGGAAAGGGATCATACCGGTTTCCGTAAACTTGTCCAGAGTTACGTTGGCTCACCCGTCTACGCTGGCTTCGGTACTGGCCATCCAGAGCCGTTATCCGCTTTTGCCTGCATCGGCGCTGGAGTTGGAGGTTACAGAGCGCAGCGGTGAAATTGAAACTGCGGAGATTCGGAAGCTGGCTGAAAAATTCCACGCCTGCGGCTTAAATATAAGCCTGGATGATTTTGGCTCTCAATACGCTAATTTTTCCCTTTTTACAAATGTACAGTTTCAAACGGTCAAACTGGATCGAAGTCTGATTGCCGAGCTGGCGAATAATCCCATGAACCGCACTTTCGTGCAGGATCTGGTTCAGCTTTGCAGGACCTACGGCATGATCTGCGTGGCCGAGGGTGTGGAGACTAAGGCGCAGGCATCAGCTCTCCTGGAAATGGGCTGTATTTATGCTCAGGGCTTTTTATACGATCGTCCTCTGACGGCGGACGCGCTTGAAAAAAAGTACTTGGAGAATGGATCCTGTAAATAAAAATCACCAGGGAAAGGAGTATCACATATGAAGCAGTCAGAGGATACGAAAGCAACGCCGACAGGCGCACGTTCATCTATTGTCATCGGTATCGGCGCATCAGCCGGAGGGTTGGAGGCTTTACAGCAGTTTTTTGAATATATGCCGCCAAACAGCGGATTGAGTTTTGTTGTAGTGCAGCATCTTTCTCCGGATTATAAGAGCCTTATGGCGGATATTCTGGGAAAGCATACAGAGATGACGGTCTGTCAGACGGGGGATCATATGCCTGTGGAACCGGACACGGTTTACCTGATCCCGCCGAAAAAGTATATGACCATCAGGGAGGGCGAGCTTCTCCTGTCGGATGCGCCGGGAACACTGAACCACCCTATTGACGCGTTCCTTTCCTCGCTGGCGGAGGAAAAGCGGGAACAGGCTATTGCGGTGATCCTCTCTGGTACCGGAACCGACGGCACTAACGGAGTCAAGGCGGTAAAGGAGGCTGGGGGCCTGGTTATCGCCCAGGATCCGGACAGCGCCAAATTTGACGGAATGCCCAGGAGCGTTATTACTTCCGGTTTGTCGGATTTTGTTCTTTCGCCGGAAGAAATTGCAGAAGAAATCCTTAATTTCTCCAATACTCCGATCCTTCTGCGCCCTCTGCGCGGTGACAGTTTTATGGCTGATGACGACGCGCTTTTCTCGGAGGAGGAAACCCTCAGCCATATTTACACGATCCTGAAAAATGCCAGCGGCATTGATTTTACATATTATAAGCGCTCCACCATCCTACGGCGGATCGAACGCCGGATGCTGGTGACGCATACCTCCACACTGGCGGAGTTTGCCCGGCTTCTGGGAGACAGCCCGGAGGAGGTCAATATTCTTACCCGGGAGATCTTTATCGGCGTCACAAGCTTTTTCCGTGACCCGGCTTTCTTTGAAATGCTCAAATACAACGCCGTTTATAAAATCGTGGAGAGGGCCAAAGAGGACGAGCCTATCCGCGTCTGGTCTGCCGGCTGCTCCACCGGCGAGGAAGCGTATTCCATTGCCATTCTTTTCAAAGAGGTCATGGAGGAAATGCAGGTGCAGCGGGATGTAAAGATCTTTGCCACCGATGTGGACAGCCGCGCGATTGAGCAGGCGGGCAAGGGCGTGTTCTCAGAAAATATTATGGACGATGTCTCCCCGGAGCGCCTGTCAAAATTTTTTATGAAACAGGGGGAGCAGTACCATATTTCCAAGGATATCCGGCGGATGATCATCTTCGCCACCCACAATATGTTCTCCGACCCTCCCTTCGGCAAGCTGGATCTCATTAGCTGCCGGAACGTGATGATTTACTTCCAGCCGGTGATGCGGCGGGGGCTGTTCGCCATCTTCCACTCTGCGCTGAAAAACGGAGGATATCTTTTCCTTGGCAAGAGCGAAACGGCAGGGGAGTATGTGAGCCTTTTTAAGCCTGTGTGCTCTGCTGAGAAAATTTACGTCCACAAGGCGGAGGGCAAGGTGGAGGATTTGGCGCCTCCGACCTTCAATGTCCCCAATGTGCAGAATATTGCGTTGAAGACCATCCATGCAGGCATGAGCCAGACGGATGAAGCCGTGGTGGAGAACCGTTACACCCGTTTTCTGGAACAGCACCTTCCCGCATCAGTTGTCCTCAGCGAGGACGATACCGTGATCCACTTCTTCGGCAACTATACCGATTATCTGACGCTGGCCCCTGGAAAAGCTTCCCTAAACTTTTTCAATATGCTGTGCGGCGACCTCAGCCTTGTGGCCTCCACAGCGATCAGCCGCTGCCGTACGGAACGGACAACCGTATCCTACACGGATATTCCCACGGATACGCCGTCCGGCAGGAAAGTAATCACCCTGACGGTAGAACCCATCCCCGGCAATTCCGAAGGGGACGATGCACTGATCGCCGTCCTGTTCCGGGAAAATGCCGGCGCGGCGCCGGAGGGCGGCGCGGTGGAAAAATATGACCTGGACGCTACTGCCGCTCGGCGGATTTCAGATCTTGAACGGGAGTTCCAGGTGTCCCAGCGGGATCTGCGCTCCACCATCCAGCGGCTGGAAACGGTCAACGGCGAATTGCAGGCCGCCAACGAGGAACTGCTCACCGCCAATGAAGAGCTTCAGTCCTCAACGGAAGAGCTTCAGTCGGTCAACGAGGAGCTCTATACCGTCAACACGGAGCACCAGCTGAAGCTGGACGAGCTGACCACCATGACAAACGATCTTTCCAACTTCCTGTCTTCCACCATGATTGGTATTCTTTTTGTGGACGGTGACCTGAATATCCGAAAATTCACCGAGTATGTGGGGAGGGAATTTCAGCTGATGGATCACGATGTGGGCAGGAATATCCAGATTTTTGCTCACAGCTTTCCGGATGAGGCGATCGAGACAGATTGTAAGACCGTGCTGCGGGATCTCATCTCTATCGACCGTGAGGTCACGGCCATGAACGGCCGGTTCTATACCCTGCGCATCGCGCCGTATCGAACGACTGAGAACAATATCCGCGGTCTGGTCATCACCATTATTGACAGTCTCGGAACATCGGAACGGAAAGGAGAAGGCAAAGATTCTCCCGGAGACGCTCAGCCGATGCCGGTTTCCGGAAAAAGGGAATGACAGAAGCAAAGAAAATTAAGGAAACTATCGGTGCATTATTTGCCGGATGGCCATATACTATCAAGTAAAACAAAAGGGAAAGGGGGCTGTTGCTGTTGGCGAGAAAAACACATACGGCCGCGGATTCGCGGTGGCGGGATAAATGGGTCTTTGCAGCTGTCGGGGTTGTGATCCTGCTGGCAGTGGCCGCCTCCTTTTTGTTTGCTACACAACTGAATGGACCTGGGGAGCCGGAGGCAAGGAGGCTGGATACCGGTTGGTTCTATCAGCATGACGGCGGATCGGAACCTATTGCGTCATTCCCCTGTACTCTGGATGTACAAGGGGGAGAACTGCTCCTTAGGCGTGACCTGAGCGAAGAGGAGAAACTTCATTCCCGGTATGTGCTTACTCTGAGAAGCCGGTATGCGTCTGTCCGCGTCTGGGCGGACGATACTCTGGTCTATGAAGCGGCGCAGGGCGAGGAGCATGCCTTGGGAAGTATGTGGCATTTTATCCCCATGTCTCAATGTACGGATGCTGATCAGCTGACTGTGGAGCTGCGTGTGTACGGCGGCAGTGAGTACACTGTTGAAAGCTTTCTTCTGGATACCCCGGGCGCGATCCGGTATACGCTGATCATGGATAATATCTCTGCCATTCTGTTTGGCGTCATCTGCCTGTTATTGACCGTCATTACGCTGCTGGCGGCGATGATGCTGAAATGGTGGAAAAGCCGGATGTATGCTCCGGTGCTGGAGTTTTCATTGTTTCTGCTGCTGTCCGGTGCCTGGATCTTCTTGGACTCCAAAATCACTACTCTGGGCGGCGGCAATTATGCTGTGTCCTATTTCCTGAGTTACGCTGCATTTTATCTGATGCCGGTACCTTTTTTGTTGTATATCCGGTTCATGGCAAAGGACTGCAGACGGTTGCTGAACGTTCTTGTCTGGGCGTTCCTTTTCAATGCTGGTATTTCCCTGATTCTTCATATGACGGGACTGGTGCAGCTTCGCCATACAGCGGCCGCTGTTCATGCGTTAATTGTCGTAAGTCTTCCGGTTTCCACTGCAGCGCTCTGGAGAGGTGTAATCAGGGGACGGGAAAAGCAGCTGCGTTTTACTTTCGGGGGGATTCTGGCTGTCTATGCTTTCGGTCTGATCTCCATCGTCCTGTTCTATCTGAAACGGCTTCCCGCCGCCAACAGCACACAGCTGTATATGGTGGGCCTGTTTCTTTTGATTATCGGTATATTTGTGGATATGGTCACATCCTTCAGCCGATTCTGGAGGATGAAGGAAGACGCCGAACATTACCGCCGTTTGGCAGTTGAGGATAGTATGACAGAGATAGGAAACCGAAACGCTTTTGAGATGCATTTGACAACGTTGTTGAATCATCCGCTGAAAAAACTGGCTTTTGTGGTGTTCGATGTGGATAATCTGAAGCAGATCAATGATCAGATGGGACATCATGTGGGGGATCAGGCAATCTATATGGCCGCCCGGTGTATCCAGGCCGTTTTCAGCCAGGCGGGCGACTGTTACCGTATCGGGGGAGACGAATTCGCGGTTATACTGACGGAGAAAGATGTTTCAAAAGTCCCGATGCTTTTGGAGCGTTTCAGGCAGGAGGTGGCACTTAACTGGGCTGTCCGGTTTCCTTCCGGCGATATCTCATATGGCTGGTCTTCCGCTGAATTTTCTGATGAAGAGCCCGCCGCTTTGGAACGTATCGCCCAGCTGCGGGAAGAGGCCGATCGTTCGCTGTATCGGCAAAAACAGGTACATAAGGCGAAAAATACAGTGGCATCCACTCTGAACTAAATGAGAATTGCCGCTTGACAAATTACGCAGCTTATTATATAATAAAATTGAATAAAATAATAAGAATGGAAACAATAAAATTTAATAGTATCAAATGGGCAAACTTGATGAAAATCAAGGACGCAAAGTTGAGAGGCTAAGGCTTTTATGCTATGCCAGTCTGGCTGCAGCTGTTCGTTTACACGAATGGGTTGCAGCTTTTTTTATTGTCATAAGCAGCAAGTATGCAGTAAAGCAAAATAAGATTAGGCGGGGTGTTAGAGAATGAGTCATTACTTGAATAAAAAGAACATTATTATTATTGTTGTAGTATGCCTGCTTGCTGTAGCAGTCTGTTCAGCGGCGGCTCTGATGCTGTCAGGCGGCAGGGATTACGATGAGGTGACGGTGTCTGGGCAGGGATCTCAGACGGCGGAGGTTTCAGGAAATTTGGATGTACCCGGCCCGCAAAGCGGGTCGATATCGGAAGACCAGGCGGAAATAGAGATTGCTGCCCCGGAGCAGATGCCCGAGAATATGGATGTTATCCGCTTTGTAAAACAGGGATATGAGCTTAAAAACATGTTGGCCGTCGGTTCTTTTTCTTCGGTATCCGAGCTTACGGTGAACCAGGCGGTGCAGTATGCCTTTTGCTACCTATACGCAGGCGATGGCTGCCTGCTTGATTATAAGCCTGAAGGAACAGTTTACCGGCAGGCGACCGAGACCCAAATCAGGGAAAGCATGGTTTCGTTATTTGGAAACTGCCCTTTTGACGTGACGGGAAGTCAGCTTTATTCCTCTGGAAACGATTGCTTTGAAATGTGGCAGCCGGATTACAGCAGAAAAATTTATGCTTCGGCTGTGGTGAGCGGAGCGGATGACGGAGCATACCGCATTGAAACGACTTATTTTGAAGATGTACAGAAAACCAAGAGCGACGGTTCCGCCGTGATAACGGTGAAAAAGGGGAATGACGGAGGCTTTTATATTGCCTCCCTTGAGTGAGTAAGGAGGAGCGTATGGTTGCCAGACAACAGCTGGAGGAGGCACTGAAAGAGCTAATGCCGATTATTGAGCAGCTTCATGAATTTGAAGAAAAGCATGGAGATCTTCTTCGTGAATACGATCACAGCAGGGGCATCGTGACCGAGGAGGATCGGACAGACGCGGCGATAGCGATCCTCCGCAAATACTCAAATCTGTAATACGGGAGTACATATATGCCGGATACACTTCAAACTAAAGAGGCAAAACAGCAGAGCAGCAAAGTGCAAGCACACAAAAAAATGACTGCGAGGACCCGTACGGCTGTCGCGACGGCCGCCGTCCTCTTCTTTATCACGTTTTTCATTCAATTCGCGCAGTCAAATATCATTCCAGCATCCGGCAACGAGCTTACAGATTGGAGATTTGTATGCACGAAGGAGGCCTCCGCAGTGGAGGGGGAAATTGCCTCCTTCAGACAGGCTACCGCCAGCAACCGGGTTTCAAGGGAGCTTGGGAGTCCGTATATGCGCCTTCAGTATACGCTGCCTGAGACAGAGACCGACAGGCGGCTGGTGCTGCTCACCGCCAACAATCCCATCCGTGTGGATGTGGACGGCGCGGTTCTGTTCGACGGGGGCTATAGGGAGCTTGAATTCACGGGCGGCAGCTATCAGAGCGTGTTTTTGCCGGCAGGGGAAGAACGGATAATCGATATTTATCTGTACGCCCCCCTCGCGTTTTCCTTTAACGCCTATCTTGAGCAGGCGGAAATCACCGCCAGCGAAGGCTTTATGCGCTACATCGGCTTCGGCGTCTCACTCGCGGTCATCATTTTAGGAATCGGCCTGCTTGTGCTGACGGTGCTGCTTACGGCCCGCAGCCGCCATATCCGCCGTCTTCTAATGCTTTCCGCTACCGTGATTGCCGGCGGCGCGGCCGCTCTTCTGTACGCTTTCAGCAGAACGAGCGGGATGCTTTCCTCGCCCTGCTGGTTTTCGGCGCTGTTGATTTCCGAGCTGCTTCTTATGATGCTTGTCTGCGCAACGGTGCTGTCCTGCTATTCGGCGGCGTTCAAAAATGCCGCAATATGGATCCCGGTTGTTATACTGTGCGCTATTATCCCCATATTTCAGACTGCCTGGGCGGTGAGGACGGTCGCTGCCGCGGCAGCTGCAGCGCAGCTTTACGCGGCGATAAAGGCTGACCGTGCCTTTCTTTCTGCCGCTTCGGCGGATGTGCCGTATGTCGGTTCGGTGCGCGGGCTGCTTTACTATTCCGCGCTTATCGGGATTTACAATACCGTCGCTCTGTTCTTGGGGCTGAAGCCGCTTTCGGGATATCTGTTTGCGTGCAGCATCGTTTTGGTCTGCATAGTGATCTTTGTCGTCTATTGCCGCCAGATCATTTATCTTGATATCAAGAAGTACGAACGGATACGGCAGCTATATACCGACAGCGCCTGGATCGAGGACATTACCTCGCTGATCGCCAAAATGTTTCTTCAAAAGGAAGAGATCCCGTTTCTTACCGGCGTAGCGGGGGGGCTGTCCGATATCATAGAAAAAAATTCGGCAATCAACGACGAGGACATCGAGGTGCATTCCTGCGTAGGAGTTTTGGATGGCGACAACTTTGCAGAGGTCTACAACAGCGGCCCTGTGGAGGGCTGCGAGTATATGTCGATATACAGCCATCTTGAAAAGCAGGCTCAGAAGCTGCTGATTGGAAACACCTCGGCGGATATGCTTTTCCAGATGGACGGTCACAGCGCCGTGATCCATTTTGAAAATATCCTCTGCGGCATGACCTCGGGAATTGAAAACATCATCAAAACCGCATATCTCAACCTGTTTTCGGCTTATCAGAACCTGAACATGAAAAAGGACGTGACCGATATACAGGAAGAGCTTTTCATCAATCTTGCTGTTGTGGTGGAGCAGAAATACAAGGCGACCACAAGCCATCTGATCACCGTTTCCGCGCTTGCGCATGAGCTTTGCCTGCGGCTGGGGATGAGCGAAGAACGGGCCCGGCTGATTTCGCTTGCCGCCATGACGCATGATATTGGGAAGCTCGGCGTTTCGGAAAGCGTACTCGAAAAGCAGGGGCCGCTTAATGAAGACGAATTTGAGCTTATGAAGCAGCATACTGAAATAGGCTTTCACATCCTGTCGCTTCAGAAAGGCGCCTTTTTTGAAACGGCGGCGGTCATTGCCAGGGAGCATCACGAAAATTTTGACGGCAGCGGTTATATGGGACTTAAGGGAAGGAAAATTTCTCCTGCCGCCAGACTTGTCAGGGTGGCTGACGTTGTGGACGCTCTGCTTTCAAAGCGCAGTTATAAGGAGGCATGGAGCGAGCAGCAGGTGATCGAATATCTGGAAAATGAAAAGGGAAGGCTGTTTGATCCGGCGGTTGTCGAGGCTTTCCTCGGCAGTGCGGACGCGCTCTTTGCGCTTCGCAGGCATATCGCGGAGGATAAGGACATATGAAAAAATTTAAAGCCAGATATCTTCTGAAACCGTATTTTCTGATCCCGATCTGCGTTATCGCGCTTGTCGCCTTCGCCTTTATCTTCTGGCACCTCACGCCCAAAAGGCCGCTTTCGGTCGTTGTCGTGGATAAAACTGTCCCGGCGACTGCGGCGGACAGCTGGTCGTATCTGGACGATGTCTCCAACAATTACCGAAAGCATATCGGCCTGTACTGGATTATGGATTATCTGAAAATCGTGGATCCGGAGGACGGCCGGTACTATGACCACGAAAGCGATTATTTCGGACCAAAGCTTGATGAAAACAACAGGATTACCGGCAGCGATTCCATAGCGGAGCTTTCGGAAATCCCGGATATCCTCTATCTTTCAGATACCTACGGCGTGGAGATTTACGACGACCACGGCATAACGCCCGAAGAGATGAATACCATATCTCTTTGCCACTCCTCGGGAACGGTGATCGTGGGCGAGCAGGATATCCTCACAACCGCCACCGACGAAAAGGTTCGCTCGGAGCTGGAGCAGCTGTTCGGCATATCCGAAACCGGATGGGTGGGACGGTATATATACGACCTGCAGGATCTAACCGACGTTCCGTACTGGGCGCCGGATATGTGGCGCGCAAAATACGGGCAGGAATGGAACTGCTCCGGGGCCGGGATCCTCCTTGTCTCTTCGGACGGGGATATCCTCGTTCTGGAGGAAAAGACCGATTTCCAGAGCAAAAATCTTCTGAACATAGCCGTCACAGAGGAATACCGCGATGAATTCGGAAAGCATTCACTGAATTATTACAACTGGTTTGAACTGATCGAGGCGGATAACGCAGCCGAGGTGATCGCCACCTATACATTTAACGTCAATTCAACCGGCGCTGAGGAGCTTGCCGCGGTTTCGGATACCACGACTTTTGCCGCGGTGACGCGAATGAAAGACGAGAACGGCGGCTGCGCCTATTATTTCGCGGGTGATTTCAACGATTATACCACCAAACGCCAGATTTCGAATTTCCTTTTTGCCGATAAGTTTTTTCAGCTGCTTTCCTTTGACAGGGACGGCGACGTGATGAATTTTTATTGGAATTTTTACGAGCCGCTGATGAAAAAAATTTTCAAGGACGCATTGAAAAACCCGGTGACGCATGAAACCTATGAGGAGCGCCAGCTTGCGCGCGTCGGCAACGATGGCTTTGAAATCCTTACGGACGGGGAATGGCGCAGCTTTGAGATAAAAGGCTTTAATATTAACGGGGAAGCGCCAGGAAATGCGCGTTACAGCTATTCGGGCGATTATTCCTATTATGCTTCACTGCTCCAGTCGCTGGGCAGCATGGGCGGCAACTGCGTGCGGACATACGACCTGCTTCCGCCGGAATTTTACCGGGCGCTTGGGGAGTATAACCGATCGGCGGATTCTCCGATTTACCTGATACAGGGGATCATGACTCCGCCGGGGATCGATCCGGGCAGCAGCGCCGGCAGGATGGATGAAATCAAGGAAAATATCGCCGCTGCGGTTTCCGCCGTTCACGGCGAGGGCATTGTCCCCGGGAACGGCGCCAGGGAAGAAACCGCGTATGTTTATAATGTCACACCTTATCTGATAGGCTATATCATAGACCCGCGCATCGACGGCGGGGCGGCGGATAAACTTCTTGCGGAAGAGTCTGCCGGCTATGAGGGCAGGTACATAAGCGCAGCCTCCAATGCGGCGGAGGCTTTGGCTGCCGAACTATGCGATTACACGCTTTCGCTTTTGCAGGATTCCTATGGCTGTATGCAGCCGGTCGGCGTATGCGCGGGGACGGAGAGGCTGGAGGGCGCGTCCTGGATCGCGCCGGGACAGCAGACATTTGATCTTTCCCGTCTTGACGTGAGCGAAGAGGCTTCCGGGCTTTACTTTGCCGCTTATGCGCTTTCTCCGGATGACAGCGCGCTGCTTAATGATGAACAGGGCTTTGCTGCGGCGTATGCCGATGCTTCGGGCGGTTTTGCCTGGGGAGGATATGCCCGCGAGGTCCGCAGCCTGTGCGAAGGTCCGCTTTTAATAGACAGGGCGGGGCTTTCGACGAGCGCCAACGCGTTTGAGCAGGAAACCTCGGTAAACGGACTTGAAGAGGAGGAGCAGGGCGAGGGGCTTGTGCGGATGCTGAAAGCGGCGGACGATCTCGGGTACGCCGGCATGCTCATTGCCGATCTCAACGACAACTGGAGCGGCTCCGACAGCCAGTCTGCGGCATACACGCTGCCTGCTTCATCCGACGGCCTGTGGCATGATACGACCGACCGCGCCGAAACCTCCGGCCTGATCGCGGTGGAAGCGCTGCAGCCGGCCGAGCCGGCCGTTCAGCTCAATGACAATGCGGAAAAAAGCCTGATGCAGCAGATGCAGATATCGTACAATCAGACCTATGTGTATATGACATTGCTGCTCAAATCCGATATAGACTATGATCTGAACGAAATGATCATTGGCATCGATACCTACCAGCGCAACGACGGCGAATATTATTATGATAAAAATTACTATGCAAACAGCCAGTCCGGCATGGAGTATGTCATCAAATTTGAAAGCAAAAACGCGGCCGCGCTGTATGTGGCCAAGAGCTATAACCGCAGCAGCGGCCAATACACCACGCAGGAAAGCTATACGGCCGAATACGATCTGGTTTCGGTGCTGAATTACGGCAGCTTTACCGCCTCAAACACCCATTTTTATCAGACCGGCGTCACGGTGCGTCTGCGGATACCGTGGGCTATGCTGAATTTTGCAGACCCCTCGGGCGCGCTTGTGATCAACGGAGCGGAAAACGGCGCGCTCAAGACCACCGCCACAGACGGTATGATATTCTCTCTCCTTATCGGCACAAAGGACAATATGGATACCGCCTATATTTTCCCGGAATCCAAGCAGTCCGCCGGCTACAAGCGCGTGGAGCTTCGGCCATGGACGGAGAACGACATCGAATATGCGCTCCGCGAAAAGCAGAGCGCCGTGATACTTGGCAGGTATTTTTCCGATTCCGAATGATGGTAATAACAGGGAGGTGACTGAATGGCGGAATTTTCCTATGAAATAATGGCTGCGGTGCTGATCGTCGCGTTTCTTGTGCTGCTGTGCGGCGAGTACATATGGCTTTACGTTATATCGAAAAAAAACGAGGAAAGCGATCTGCAGAAGCGCGAAATCAATGCGCGCATACATGGTATGCTCGAAGCGTTTCTTTATTCGCCTACCGCCTCCACGCGGGAAGCCGAGCTGTCCTCGCTTGTGGATTATATCGGCGACGATCCCGTCAAAAGGGACGAGGCCGCCGTTCAGTTTGTACAGCTGATGGGCCGTGCGGAGGATATACCGGACGAAAAATTTTCGGCGCTGGGGCTGCTGTACGAGAAGCTGGATCCGGTGGGGTTTTATTCCGAATCGCTGGAAAAGGGCGATTGTTATCAGAAAAGCTACGCGGCGAGACGTTTAGCGGATTTCAACGCAGCCGACCGGATCGATGATATCCGCAAGCTGCTTGACGACAGACATTCTGATGTGGTCTACAACGCCGCCATGGCGCTTTCGGAGCTGGGGGACGCCGATTCGGTCGTTGCATTTGCAAAAAAATGCGAGAAGAACAGGCACTATTCCCACCGCCTGCTGCTTGAGCTTTTGCAGAAGTACAGCGGCGGCCGTGCGGATCTTGTCAGACGCCTGTATGGGGAATGCAACGACTACATCAAGGCTACGGCGGTAAAGGCGTATACCCCCGACAGACTGGAGGAGCTTGCCGGCCTCTATATGGAGGGAATGTCCGGCAAGGATACGAATCTGAAAATCGCCTGCGTAAAAGCGCTTGCCGGCATCGGCAAGCCCGAATACGAGCAGAAAATGACGATTGCTCTGAACGACAAAAACTGGATCGTGCGGCTTGCGGCAGTCTCCGGGCTGGAAAGGATCGGGAGCGAAACCGCGCTGGAGTCTCTTGTAAAGGCAACCCAGGATGAGGAATGGTGGGTGCGCAACGCGGCCGCCAGGGCCATCGTCCATATTGATTTCCAGCTTGCTTACGTCGAAAAAGTTCTGAGCGGCTATGACAAATACGCGGCCGACGCCGTAAAAAATGCGCTGTATAAGCAAATTAACATGAACAGAGGTGAGCTGCGTTGACTTTTCTGACCCTGCTCCGCGCTTTTATCCGATTTTTTAACTATTTCTGTATGGGATATACCCTGGTACTCAGCGTGATATATCTTATCCAGCTTCTGACCGCTCTTGTCAAGGTGCGCAGGCAGGCCAGAAGAAAAATATCGGAAGACCATATGCGGTATGCCGATTCAAAGAATCTTCTGCCCATTTCCCTGATTGTTCCGGCACATAACGAGCAGGAAAATATTGTTCAGAATGTAAAGGATCTGCTGAATCTTGATTATCCCCAGCTGGAGGTGATCGTTGTCAACGACGGTTCGACAGACGATACCCACCGCAGAATGGTGGAGGCGTTCCGGCTTTACCCGATAGAGGGGGCGGTCAAGGTCCAGCTCCCCACAAAAGAGGTGCATAACGTTTACTATAATACCGACTATCCGAACCTGTATTATATTGATAAGGAAAACGGAGGGAAATCCGATGCGCTCAACGCGGGGATCAATCAGTCGCAGTACCCCTTGTTCGTCTGTCTTGACGCCGATTCCAGAATAGAGCGCAACGCCCTTTTGATACTCGGCGAGGAATTTTTAAAGGATACGACCACCGTGGTTGCAGGCGGATTTGTGCGGATTGCCAACGGCTCGGTCATAGAGAATGGGGAGTGGAAGCGTTTTGATATCCCCAAGAGGATGGTGGAGCGTTTCCAGATTGTGGAATACTTCCGCTCGTTCCTTGCGGGACGCCTTTCCTGGGGAAAAGCGCTGCTGATCGTGTCGGGGGCATTCGGCGTTTTCAATAAGCAGGTGGTGATCGACGCCGGCGGCTACCGGACCGATACCATAGGCGAGGACATGGAAATCGTGGTGCGCATCCATCACTTTATGCGCAGCAACAAACGCAAATACACTGTTAAATTCTGCCCTGAAGCGGTCTGCTGGACGCAGGGCCCCATGAGCATTTCCGACCTTAAAAGCCAGCGCCGCCGCTGGCAGATCGGCCTTTTCGATACGCTCAGATATCATATTACCATGACCTTAAATCCGCGTTACCGTACGGTGGGGCTTTTGTCTATCCCTTATCACTGGATCTTCGAATTCCTGGGGACCGCTGTGGAAACGCTCGGCTATTTCATCATCCCGTTTTCCCTGCTTATGGGAGAACTGAATCTATACTTTTTTATCCTGTATCTCATGCTCGCCGTGATGCTGGGGATTATGCTGTCGGTAGGCGGCGTTATTCTGGAGCAGAATACCAGAAAGGGATGCATGTCGTCCGCCCAGGCGATGAAGCTGTCGCTGTATGCTATTCTGGAAAATTTCGGGTACCGCCAGATGGTAACGCTTTTCAGATTTACCGGCATCATCCGGTACCGCAAGTACAAAGGCAGCTGGGGCATGATCCGGCGCAGGGAATTCAATACGATGGCGGAAAGGAAGAACTCATGAAAAAATGGCTGCTTTATGTGGGAAGCACATTGCTGATCCTGCTTTTTATGGTGCAGATGGGCTGGCTGCAGATGATCGGTATCAACCGCATTTCCTTCGGCGGTGACCGCGATGATGAGGCGGAGCGCACGGATACGCAGAATTTTGTCTCGGAAGACGGCGTCCTTTACAGGGTGAAGGCGGAGGGCGAATATTTTTATCTGTATTCGGGCGAAAGCGGAGAATGGGAGAAGGTCTTCTGGAGGGGCGTTAATGTCGGGGCGGGCGAGCCGGGTCTTTTTCCCGGCGAACTGACCATAAGCTATGAGGATTATCTGCGCTGGTTCGGGTATATATCCGAAATGAACTGCAACTGTATCCGCGTATATACAACCATGCGCCCGCAGTTTTACCAGGCGTTTTACGATTTCAACAGCACTGCCGAGAATCCGCTCTACCTTTTTCAGGGTGTATGGATGGACGAAGAGGATATCACGACATATGCGGACGTTTACGCGGAAAACTCCAAAATTAAAAATGAGTTTACCGCAGACGCCCTGAACTGTGTGGATGTGATCATGGGCAGCGCCACCCTGCCCGAGCGTGCCGGCTTCGCTTCCGGGACCTATACCGCCGATGTGTCAAAATGGTTTGCCGGCTGGATACTCGGCATTGAAAGCGATCCGAAATTCATCCAGAATACCAACGATTCCAATCCCGACAGAAACACCTATGAGGGAACCTATCTTTACACCTACGGCGCGACTCCCTTTGAGGCGTTTTACTGCGAGGTGGGGGACAAGATCATCTCCTATATGACTGAGGAGTACGGCATCCAGTGCCCCGTCGCCTTTTCCAACTGGGTTACGACCGACCCGCTTACCCATCCGCAGGAGCCGCATGAAGATGAGGATCGGATCACTTTCAATACCGAAAGCATAAGGAGCCGTGCGGAATACAAGTCCAATCTTTTCGCCTCGTACCATGTCTATCCGTATTACCCTGATTCGATGAATTACCAGGAGGATTATCTGTCCTACCGGGACGCCGACGGAAAGGTCAACACCTACGAGGCGTATCTCAAAGACCTGAAGCTTGCCCACACTGTGCCGGTAATGATCGCCGAGTTCGGCGTCCCGACCAGCCGGGGAGTGACCCACACGAGCGTGATGGGCTATAATCAGGGCGGCGTTGATGAGACCGGGCAGGGAGAAATGCTGGCGGATATGTTCCGCTCGATATACGACTGCGGCTACGCGGGTGGCATCTGCTTTTCGTGGCAGGATGAGTGGTTCAAGCGCACCTGGAACAACGAGAGCTTTGACATTGCCGATTCCCGTCCTTACTGGTCAAACATACAGACATCCGAGCAGAGCTTCGGCATATTGGCGTTTGACCCCGGGGAGGAAGCGGTCTGCCTGCTGGACGGCATGCGTGATGAGTGGAGCGAAAAGCAGAAGGTGCTTTCAGCCGGTTTCGGAGAGCTGTATATGGCGTGCGACGAGCGGTATGTATATTTCATGCTCGATACCTCCGGAAGCGATGCGTACAGCTTTGACGAGGATACGCTGCTCATCCCGGTCGATACGGCGGACGATCAGGGCAACACATCGATGAACGAAAATGGAGCGCAGTTCGACAGGGCGGCGGATTTTGTGATCGTAATAAACGGGCGGGATAATTCCCGCATTGTGGTCGATGCTTATTATGATTCTTACTATTTCCTGTACGGCGAGCAATATCAGATGCTCGAGGGCGCCGCGCCGGTAAAGAACAGCGGCGTTTTTAATCCGATGATGCTCTGTACGGGGTATGAAATGACGATTCCCGGCAGCAACCGTCAAATTCCCTTCGCAAGCTATGAGACCGGCAGGCTGTCCTACGGAAACGGCGACCCGTCTGCCGCGGATTACCGCTCGCTTTCGGACTTTATATATGATAAGGAGCAGGGCGTGCTGGAGATACGCATTCCGTGGCAGCTGCTCAATGTGACCGACCCCTCGTCGAAGCAGATCATGGGTGATTTTTATACAGAGCAGAGCATCGCTTCGATCTCCTTTGAAGGCTTCAGCGTGGGTGCGGGGCTGCTGGCCGACGGCGGCATGATTTCGCTTTCCGGCAGCTTTACATACGAAGCCTGGACCATGCCGGAGTACCGGGAACGCCTGAAGCCGGCCTACTACGTGCTGCAGGAAGCGCTGAAGGAGCTGAAATGAAGAGCTTGATTCCTAAAAAGGTGATGATATTATCAGCTGCAGCATTACTGTGCGTTGCGGCGTGTCTTATATTTCGGTTTGCCGTCCTGGATTCCCCGACTCCTGGGAAAGAAGAGCAGAGCGGTCCTGCCCTTACGGCGCCGGGGATTGACAGCGGCGGCGTCACGCTGGGGTTTCGGGCTGTAAACGACTATTTTTACCGCTCGGACGGAGAAAAATGGAGCGCCGTATACCTGAACGGGGTCAATATGGGACTTACCGAAGCTACCACAGACCTTGCCAATCCCAACGTTGCCTATGATACGTACAGACAGTGGCTTTCGCTGATCGCAGAAATGCACGCTAATACCGTAAGGGTGTTTACCGTGATGCCGCCTCAGTTCTATACGGCGCTGTATGACCACAACACTGCGTCTGATGAACCGCTTTATCTGATGCAGGGCATATGGTTCAACGAAAATTATATGTATGATTATGACAACGCCTTTTCGGAGGATGGGATGATCCTTGACGCCTTCCGGCGCGCCGCGAGGGAAACCGCCGATATCATACACGGAAACAGCGATTATACCGATTACGGGGAGATACAGAATGCGGTCTATGCACATGATGTATCCCCCTGGCTTGCCGGATATATCCTGGGCCTGGAATGGGAGCCTGGCTTTGTAGAACGCACCAACGCGCAGACCACGCGGACGGGATACAGCGGGGAATATCTCAGGACCTCGGACGAAGCCACCGCTTTTGAGAGCTTTCTGTGCGCGGCGGGCGATTATCTTGCAGGGTACGAAACGGAGACCTACTCCTTCCAGGCCCCGATCGCATTTCTCAACTGGGCGACTACCGATACGCTCACCCATACAAACGAGCCGTTTGAGGAGGAAGACAGGGTTTCGGTGAATACGGAGAATATATTGCCTGCGAAAAAATATTACTGCGGGCTTTTTGCCGCCGTGGATGTGTATCCGTATTATCCCGAGTTTCTGAACCATCAGCCGGAATACCTTGAACCGGACAGCAACGGCAATATCAACCCATACCGCGCTTACTTAAAGGAACTGCGCGGAGAGTACAGCGTGCCGGTTGTGGTGGCGGAGTATGGCGTGCCGTCTTCAAGAGGTTCGGCTCAAACGGCGGTATCCGGCTTTGATCAGGGAGGAATAACCGAGGAGGAGCAGGGCGAGGCGATCGTATCCATGATGAGAAGCATCGCCGGGGAAAAATATGCCGGCTCGCTGATTTTTTCATGGCAGGACGAATGGTTCAAGCAGACGTGGAACACGGTAAAGTATTCTCCTGAAAATGCAGATGCCAGGACGCCGAATGTGCAGTCGGCGGAGCAGAGCTACGGGCTGCTGGCCATGGAGGCGGGGGAGGAGACGCTTTGCCTGATTGACGGAAACGCAGACGACTGGCAGGGCGTCGATCCCGTAGCGCAGGGCAATGCAGGCGGCGTATCAGTGCAATGGGACGAGGCGTATTTATATTTGAAGGTGGAAACGCGGCTTGCTTTCGGGGAGGATACGATTCTTGTTCCGATCTGTATAAGCGGTATAGGCAGCAGCTTTTCTTCAGAATATGACGCGGCCTTTTCCGGCGCGGCGGATTTCCTGCTTGTGATCAACGGCGAAAAGGACACCCGGCTTCTGACGGACAGCTATCAGGATACTTTCTATTACACCTACGCGTATCAGAAGGGCGTTTTTGAGAGGGATTCCTGCTTTGAGACCCCGGGCAGCGGCTTATACACGCCGATCCGGCAGTTCCTTTCAAACGAGATCCTGCTTCCGCTTACCGGCGGGGTGATTGAGCCGCGCTTTGCCGAAAGCGGGCTGCTCGCCTGCGGGATATCCGACCCGGACAGCGAACAATATCACTCGCTTGCCGATTTTTATTACAAAGACGGCGTATTGGAGTTCAGGCTTCCCTGGTATCTGCTTAACGTTATGAACAGCACGGAGGGCGTCTGTCTCGGCGATTTCTATCAGGACGGCGGGACAAAAAGCATCCGGGAGATAAGCGTGGGCATCGGTGTCCCGGGGGATAAAGGCATTCTGCTTTATGACGCCGGATATTCACCGAAGGAATATTCCTCGTTTCATACACGGCTGAAGAAGTCCTATTACATCGTCCAAAAAGCCATGGCGAATTTTACGGCGTTTTGATACGGCAATCTGATCATCAAGGAGGATAACAATGAACCATTTCAAAAAATCTTTCAGAGGCTACCGCGTGAAGGAGGTAGAGGAGCGCATCGCTGTGCTGGAGACGCAGCTTGCGCAAAGCAGGGCGGAACTTGCGGCAAGGGAAAACGAGCATGAAAAGCTGAATGCAGCTTATGAAAGGCTGCTGCTTCAGCTGAACGATAAAAAAAGCGATGCAGAATCCATAGGTAAAATATACCTGAAGGCGTTCGAGAGCGGAAAAGAAATTGCCGCCGCCCCTCTGCCCTATGTAAAGGAATTTTTGGACGCGGTGAGCGAAGCGGCGGAGAAATCGCGGGGTGAGATGACCGGAGCAAGAGATAAAATCGAGGAATCGACAGGGACAATTGCTGCGCTGCTTTCAGAAATAAGGAAGCAGACGGAGCGGATAGAAGACAGGCTTGGAGCGCTTACCGCGGCAGCGGTGGAGATAGACAGTGCCTATGCCATGTTTGAGCGGATAAAAGGCGCCGCCGGCGAAAAGATACATAGTGTAAGAACAGAATACGAGAACAGCGTGGAAGATTACATCAAAAATGATTCCCGTCCGCAGGGCCCGGGCAAACAGGCGGATCTGGCCGAAAAATCAGAAATTCGCGGAGCCGGTGAAGCGCGTCAAGCCGGGGAAGAGATTGAGGTTCTGGAAAATGCGGCTGCCGTTGAAGAGCAGACGGCGGATTACGCGGAAATTGCTTCTGAAAAAGTAATAGAGGAAAACAGCTTGCCGGCCGGTAAGGAACAAAACGAAGCGGCAGCACAGCCCTCTTCAGATCAGCCGGACAGGGAAGAACTGACAGCCGATACCTATTCCGATTTCAGCGATAGCGCCGATAACAGTGACAGAGTGACGGATATGAAGGAGGGAACTGCAGGCAGCGCCGAAGCAAAAACCCCCGAGATCCTGCGCGGAGAAAATATTTTCAATCTGATCAACAAATACAAAAAGGCAAAATAAGGCAACGGTTGAAAACGCCGCTGTCCGGCGGCATAAAGCATGAAAAGAAAAATTTGGATTTATTTTTAAGCAGCACTTGCATAATTAGAAAATATATGTTATACTTTTGACGAAGTGAACAAAGGCAAACTGTCAGAAATGGCAGGACGCAAAATCATGGGCCTAAGGCATTTCCCATAATATACAGTATGCGCGGGTGCTATGGTTGCCAGACTGCTCCTTTATCTAAGTGTAATTTTAGAAAGGAGTTTTTTTATGCTTAAAAAATCAGTAACTTCTGTTTTCGCGCTTGTTTTAGCAATGGTGCTTACGCTTTTCACGATCCCAGTAAGTGCTGCAGGTACGACCCGCGTTACCGTCTATCTGCGCAACGATAATCAACCTGTGCAGTATGACAAAAACGCAGACAACACGGATGCCTATTTTCTTGTGACCCAAGGCTATATAACTGTAGCCGAGGAATATTATGATACCGACGGTGTCGACGACCGTCTGGTACGGAGACCTTCCGTATTGATTCCGGAAAATATGCCGGAAGGCACAAAGGTTTTATGGTACGAAATTGTCAATGACGGCGGTGAATGGCGCCTGCATGGCGTATTCGTGACCGAAGAAAAACAGCCGGAACCCGAGCCGGATCCGGAACAGCCTGATGAATCCAATCTGATAACATTGGGGATTGTGACGCCTCAAAAAATGTCGGTTCGTTTTGAGGACGGCAAGATCTATAAAAACGGCGATTCGCTTCAGATCGAGGTGGGGAAGACCTATCTCTTCCAGATGTGTTCCAACAACTGGACAAACGATACCTATGACGATGACGGCAATGGCCTTTGCGGTACCGTCGTTTACAGAGTCAGAGTGTCCGACCGCTATGATGAGCGCAGTTATGACGAGTCGACAAAAACCTTTGTTCTTCCGAAGGGGGATCCGGTTTTGCGCACCGATGTAAATAAGTGTTTTATGGCCTATCGCTTTCATTTTAAAGATGGCGATTATAATAAGCAGACCGGTGTCGAGCAGGTAGTAGATCCCGCGCTTGAGAGTTTGTCGGTAAATCTTCCGCTTGGTTCCACAATAACGGTTGATGCATACAGAAATCTTAATTGGATTGATACCGCTAATGTTTTCATTGAACGTGATGAGGATGTAACGATCTCTTATACGGATTATTATTGGGAGCACTGATCATCCGGGATGCCGAGGTTATTCAGCATCATTAGGATACAGTATTAAGATGGCATTATAAATTCGTCATACAGCATCAGCGAACCCGCCCGTGAAAAAGTTTCACGGGCGGGTTCGCTGTGTTTACTGGTTTATGATGTTCAAAAAAGTTCGTTAACACTCGGCGGCGGGATTCGGTTTTCATACTCATTCCTGCGGCAGAGCCCCATGTAATCCCATCGGCCGTCTTTCTGGATAACCGTCAGAAAGCAAGGCTCTTGACCATCCATTTCGTTTGCAGTTTCTTCGGATGCGGCGATTTGCAGATATTCCGGCTTATCGATTTCCGGGGCAGAACTATCCCGAAGATACTTCGTAAAGCTTTCTTCAAATCCTGAATTTTGAAAGCCTTGTACGGTTTTGACTTCTTCCATAGAACAGATTCTTTGACGCCCTTTTTCACTTACATAAAGTGCCTTCAGCGTTTCAACGAGCGTCGGTATGACGTTATTCTGAAGACCGACCTGCGCGCTCTTTATCCCCTGCCGCAAAAGGGGAACATTGACCGTCACCTCCCGCTGATCACCCTTGCTTCCATAGAAAAGTCAACCCGACTCCGTTTGCTTTGCTGACTGCGGCAGATATTCCGCCTCTTTGCATACGCGGTAATTATCTCCGAAATCTACCGGGTCAAATCCGAAGGAATCGCAAAAGAGATATAGCCTTTCGCCGGAAGGAAAGGTGTACTCAATAATGTCGCTGACAGATAAGCTGCGCGCTTTTTCCCTGCGTGGGAACTCATCGTTGTAAATACAAAACAGCTCCTCCGGATTAAGCGCGGAGGCCTTCCCGGTATACGCAACGCTATAGTTCAAGCGGCGGTGGGTAAACCGTTTTTGCGGACCGAATAAGCTCCTGACCGGGGCGGAAGATGTGGTGCTTTGCGTCCTCTGTTGTGTGCATCTGCAGAACCCTGTAATCCATAATCATGCTTTCATCCTCTGTTTAAATTGTCTTCTTCCCGAAGAGATCACATGCGCGACCAAAGCTCAGGTTGATAAATAAAGCATTCCTTTAATTATAATCAATAACTGCTGCCTTTTTTTTTGATAAAATAAGTTATATCATAATCACACAAAAGATCTTTTGTACGATTTACTTACTAATATTATTAAGGAGTGCAAGAATATGTCTATTGGAACGGTTATAAAAAAATTGCGAAAAGAAAAGGATATCACCCAAGAGCAACTCGCGGATTACTTAAACATAACCGCTCAAGCCGTATCTCAATGGGAATGCGATAAAAGTGCGCCGGATATTTATCAAATTCCGGTTTTGGCACATATTTTTAATGTGAGTGCGGATACTTTGCTTGAAATCAATAAAAAGGAAGCGGAAATTGAAGTTGCACAGTTTAAAAAGGATTATGAAAAACTGGGGAATAAGGGCGATCTCTTTGCACAGTTTGATTTAACTTGTCGGATGTATGAAAAATACCCAAGTAACTTTTTCGTTATTGATAAGTATATGTGGCAACTGTTTTATGATCCGCATTATCGGGAAGAACCGTTTGGAGAGACGGTTCATAAGGATAAGCTGTTCAAATTATGCGATTTGGTTATCCGTGACTGCCCAATTCAGCAGATACGCTATTCCGCCTATGATATACTCGGCGTACTCTATTTGAATGAAGGAAACATAGGAAAAGCAGAAGAACTCTGCTCATATTTTCCGGAATCTTATTTTGATACCGCATCTGAGCAGCTTGAACAGCTGTATTGTAGAATCGACCATGAAAGGTATGCCATGCAGATCCGAAAAAATATTTTGTATGTTACAGATCATCTTATCAACAAAATCAGAAATCTCGGTACATTCGTAACAGACGGTGTTAACGAAAAGATTACTGCATATGAAAAGTGTTTAGCTTTGCTTGGTTTGATTTACGACGAAGAAGAAATTGGTTTTATGCTTTATCATAAAGGACACCTGCATTGTTTGATTTCAAGGCTTTTGTTCGGCATAAACAAATATGATGAAGCGGTCACACATATGCAATTGGGTTTAGGCTATTGTATCAAATATGACAAAGCTATGTTAAACTGCGATAGTATTGTGCGTCATAAATCTTTCGTTCTCAAAGAAACGGAGGAAGATTTGAGGGAAGTCACTTCAAATGGTAATGACAACCGCGCGGCATATGAAATCAAGGAATTCCGCGCCCTGGAGGGAAAAATTGATTTGCCGGAGGAGTATTACACATTGATTGATAAATACCTTCCGTACGCAAATACTCTTTGAATGTTTGTTGCTGGTTCAAATCCTCATCACAATTTTCCGCTCGCCAGCTTGATCTGCGTCTTATAGAGAAATACGCCGATTTTAAAAAAGTGAAGGAGGCCCTCCTGTTTCATTGCACCTATATACTGTTTATCGTCGATCTGATCCAAAGCAGCCTGAGCAGATTTTTTAAGTTCGCTTTCTCCGGCAGCGTTTTTCTTCAAAACCTTCAGTAGATCCGCTGGTATATCCCTGCTGGATGGGAGTATTGATATTCATCGACGATAATAATTACAGGTTCGCCGTAATGCTTTGGCGGTTCACTTCATTCGCATTCCCGTTGAGCTGCCGAGGTATAACGTTGCGGGCGAAGAAATCATTTATACGGTGGATGAGGCCGCCGTAGAGGATTATGAAAAAACCGTGGAGGGCTATGATCTGATTAATACCTACCAATCCCATGAAACACCCGATCCGGACATCAATCCACCCACGGGGGACGACAGCAATTTGTGGCTGTGGTTTGCTCTGATGCTGTTGTCCGGCAGTATGTTGATTATATTGGGAAGGAAGAACCGCAGGGCAGAATGAAAACCCCGTTGTCATCCGGTATTTATTCGGCGCAAGCAACCGGCAGGCCTGTCAGATTGCCGGTTCTTCTTATATACGCGGAATCCCTTTAAATTTAACGGCTTTGCGAAGCTCGTTTCACTTTGCTTCATTTGCATCTCTGGAACGATGCTTTGCTATTGCCGGATCGGATCCGGAACATTTTTTCAGGCCGCAGATATCTCTTTCTTAGCTTGCTGTGAAAATTAAGAGGATAAGGCTTGTGAAAATATAAAATATTTTAAGCGTAATGATTGACAATGGACTTTTGCGGATATTACATTGTTGAAATTGAACAAAGTGCTTTTTGTAAAAGGAATTTGCCCACTTTCTTATTTTGAAGAAAACGGCGTGCACGTTTGAAAAAGGACAACTTTTGCACATCCGGTTTTTCTTGATTTTTTAGATAACCGTATGTTCTTTTTTATATTATGCAGCTGCAGCATGCCCAGGCGGATTTTGGAGAAACTGACTTCTATAAAGCGGGATGGCTCTGTCGTAAGGAATCTTTCCGCTGCAAGAAGGATGCAGGCAGGTTGTTTGAAGCTGAAACAGTCGAATACGTCTGCCGGCGGTCCCAGAAGAGCTTTGAATTTATCGGCAGAGCTCTATTCAATCATGACATATAAATCAATCCACGTTGTTTCTAGATGGGAGGCCGCTTCATATTATCTGCAGAAATACTGAGCTTGTTTTCTGAAAGCCTATTGATACTTTGCCGGCAAAAACATATCATTACGCATGACAAAGTGACGATATAGTACGAATTCATTGTTTTGAACCTATATCCTTGCAGATGTGCTGCCGTTCGCAAAATCTTGTTGCGGTTTGAGAACGATGAAAGAAAATGCCGCATTATGCGCAGCGGCTATGCTTGGCCTAAGCAGAGTGGCTTTTTGCGCGAATTTACGGAAGCGCCGCCCGTTAAGGCCGCTTCTGTGCAGGTAAAGCACCTGATAGGAAACTATCGTTGCTGAAATTATCAATATGAACACTTTGGCAGTCATCGGCGCAGAGAAATAAGCAATTATGACGGAAACAGAATACAATTGCGCCGCTGATGCGCGGTATTCTAAGAGAAGTTTTGGGAGGCATAAAATGACCGCGTTTGAAAAAGTACAGTTTAGGGGAAGCTTTCGCGATTATCAGAGACGTTGGAATTAAAAACCTCTGCGATAGCAGAGATTACTTCCTGGCTTACGAGAACGGATTAAGCGTAGTTTCAAAATCATATGGTATTTGTGGCCGCAGTCACCGAAGCAGCGCCGTCCGACATTTTAAAAACCGCGCGGTAAAAGCTGCAGAAAGGCATTGCATAATAAAAACGTTTCGTTATAATTATGGCAGAGCATTCTGCAATAAAGTTTTGATTTGGGAGGAATCAAGATGGATTTTACGCTATATTGTGACAGCCTGGTCAACCCGATTGTCGTTGACCGTGCGCCGCGTCTTTCCTGGAAACTCGGCGGCGATCCCGCAGGCGTAACCACCGGTGTGGCGGATGGTTTTATCCAGACGTCCTATAAGATCTGTGTCGCAACCTGCAGGGAGAAGCTGGCGGAGGCCGATGTATGGTGCAGCGGAGAGGTTTTTTCGGATCAGAGTGTGGACATAGAGCTTCCGGCGGAGCTGCAAAGTTCAACTCGTTATTGGTGGAACGTGGCGGTTACGGATGCCGCCGGTACCGTGTATCTCTCAGCGCCGTCCTGGTTTGAAACAGGCCTTTTAAACCAGGACGACTGGAAGGCGGAGTGGATCAGCGCCGGCAGCCGTTATATTACGAACTGGGCCATGCAGTACCGGCGCGAATTTCTGGTTTGCAGCGAGGTTGCGGGGGCGAAGGTATATATCAGCGGGCTTGGCTTTTACGAGCTGACCATCAACGGCCGAAAGGTTGGAGACCATGTACTGGATCCCGCCATTACGGAGTTTCCGCAGAAGATTTTTTATGTCGGCTATGACGTCACCGACTTACTTCAAAAGGGCGGCAACGCGCTGGGCGTTGTGCTTGGGGACGGCTGGTACCATCAGTCACAGCTTATGGAAGGCGGCGGCATTTACGGGGATCCCTGCCTGCTGCTGCAGCTGGAAATTACTTATAAAAGCGGCGTGAAGCAGTACGTTGTTTCCGATAGCGGCTGGAAGACCTTTTATTCACCGACTACAATGAATAATATCTATGTCGGGGAGACCTATGACGGACGCATGGAGCAGCCAGGCTGGGATCTTTACGGCTATTGTGAGAACGGCTGGTTCCAGGCGGTGCCGGACAATGCGCCAAAGGGAAAACTGGCTCCGCAGCTGATGCCGCCGATCCGCGTAACACAGGAATTAAAGCCCGCGGCAGTGACAATGCCGCAGGATGGTGTCTTTGTGTTCGATATGGGCAAAAATTTTGCCGGATACGTGCGGCTGAAGGTATTCGGAACGCCCGGCAACGAGGTGGTGATGCGCTTTGGAGAGGCGGTCACGCCAGATGGTATGGTGGATGTGGACAGCTCCGGCGTTTTCCATATCCGCGGGGTACAGACACTGCGCTATATCTTTGGAAAAACGGGAGAGATTGTGTGGGAACCGAGGTTTGCCTATTTTGGATTCCGCTATGTGGAACTGACCGGCGCACATGCAAATGTTACGGCAGAAACGCTGACAGGTCTGAAGGTTCATACGGACCTTGCGCCCAAGGCGGATTTTGTCTGTGCCATGCCGATCCTCAATCAGATGCAGGAGCTGTTCCGCAATACCTTTACTTCCAATATTCACGGCATTCCGACGGACTGCCCGGCTCGTGAAAAGTGCGGCTGGACCGGAGATGCCAATATTATTGCGGATACCTCCATGGTGATGTGGGATGCCCAGCTGTTCTGGGATAAATATATTGACGATATTGTCACTGCCCATCGGGAACACGGTGTTTATAACAATGTCGTACCGGGAAAACGCGGCTGCCTTGATACGGTTCCCGCATGGGGTACTGCAATTCTTACGATTCCCTGGAATTGCTACCAGGCATACGGCTGCCGTTCTGTTCTTGAAAAATATTATGACGAAATGGCGGCTTACACGGCCTATATGCAGGCCAATACTACCGGCTATATCTATAATGACCATCCGTACAAATTAGCGGACTGGTGCGCGCCCTATGGCTACGATTCGGCGCAGCAGTATTTTGAAACCTCTACGGCTTATTATTATTACGGGCTCTGCATCATGGCGCAGACGGCTGGTGTACTCGGCAGGAAAGAGGATGAAAAGCGCTATTCGGATCTGGCGGTAAAGGTCAAGGAGGTTTTTCTTGCCAAATATTATGATGCGGAGAATCATTGCTACGGGACGCAGACGCTGACCTCGTTCTGTGCGGAACTCGGGCTTTATCCGGAGGGAGAGAAAGCGGCGATGGCAGACTGGTGCGCCCAGGATATCGTCAGCCATGATTATCACGTTACCTGCGGCCACCTGGGGCTGCGCTACATTTATAAATTTATGTCGGAATTCGGATACTATGAGGTGCTGGATAAAACGCTCAACAGCAGGACCTATCCTTCCTTCGGCGCGCAGATCGAAATGGGAGCGACCACTCTGTGGGAGAGCTTCACGCTTTCGACGCACCGCCAATCTCTGAACCATCCCTTTAAGGGCGCTTTCTCACTGTGGCTTTATGAGGATGTGCTGGGGATCAAAAAGACGTCGCCCGGCTACAAGACCTTTGCGGTTAAGCCTGTGGTGACGCCGATCGTCCCATGGGCAAAGGGAGAGGTGCAGACCGTCTATGGCAAAATCGCTGTGGATTACAAGGTTGGCAGCCATTTTCTGGTTACGGTTCCGGCCAATACGACGGCGGAGGTTTACGTCCCTCAGGAGGATGGCTCCTTCCTCAGACATACGCTGAAAAGCGGCTCCTACAGCCTTTAAAAGCTTACTTCTTTATGTTTTCCGGGTGCGCCGGGGAGAAATCCTACGGCGCACGATCGTTTTTTTTGAAACATTTAATAAATATATTGACTATATTCGAAAAATATAATATTATTTATACAAATACAGACAATATAAATAAGGATGTGGAAAGAATGACGAAATACCTATGCATCGAATTAAACGTACAGAATTTGCCGGCAGAAGGACAGTATCGTTTTTTTCTGAAATATATCCGTTTTACTGATAAAATCCAATGTGAACGGATCGATGATCTGATATATATCTCTTATGATGACGAAGATCCTGTGGCGATGCGAGTTATTCAGCGTCTTCCGCGTTATTTTTTACGCGGTTTCCGCATCGCGGAATGTTCTGAGCATCCTTTTCAAAAAGATCAGGCGGCTGAGATCCGCCTTCCGATTGAGGAAAATATTGACAGTACGCTTTTTCCTTATATTTCGATGTTTTTACCGGTTATTTTGGGGAAAAGGCAGTATGAATCCTGGTATTACTGCAATTTTATAAATGTAATGTGCGTAAATGAAGTAGGCTTTTATAATTATACCGATGACAGAAGCTGCTTTAAAAGGATTTTATCGGAGAACAGCGCGCAGTATATAAAACCGCTGCATTTTACAAAAGAGGTTTTTATCAGCGCGCTTTTTGAAGAATATTATATTTATGTCTGGATTGACAGCTGCTACAGCGGCGACTGGGATGGAAATCATGATACGCACGAGGCGCATCCAATTTTGATCTACGGGGTAAATACAGAAGAGAACGTCTATTATTGCTATCGTTTTTCACCGCTGAAGGGCGTGTTTGCCTGTACGTATGATATCGATATGGTTCATTTATCTATCGAGAGCGCCAGATGTGAAATCAGCAATCATTTGGACGATTCTCATATCAGCATTTTCCGGCCGAAGGAGCTTTCGCAGGAGAATTTGTTCGACAAATCCAGATTTTTGCGCGAGCTGGAAAATTATACGTTTTCAACGGGAGATAAGGTCAAAGAATACGGCCGCGCTGAGGTTGCCATCACGGACAAGAAAAAGATCTGCTTTGGCCTGGACGTCACGGAAAACGTAATCCGCTTGCTGAAGGGCGAGGCGCAAAACAGTAATTTCGATTATCGAATCATCCATCTCATTACAGAGCATAAATGGATGCTGCTGAAAAGATTTCAATACGTCAAAGATTTATTTTCCATCTTTGACGCCCGGCTGAATCAGATTCTTTCCGATTATGAGCAGTTGGCGAAGCGTTATGAGCTTATGAAGAATTATTTTATCAAGCAGTCCATGATCCAATCTGAGGGGAAGTCTTTTTATGCTCCGCCTGTCCAAGAAAGCGCGCGCCTTAAGATGATCGATACGTATGAGGAGCTGCTCCGAAAAGAAAAGGCGCTTCTGGAGGAGCTGTACCAAATTTTAAGCATATATCTTCCGCTGTGTGATCCTGACGACGGGGGCAGTAATTATTACTTTTCGGCGCAGAAGGCCGGCGGCAGAGACGAAAGAGGCGCGTATCAGTCTCTTTCCTGGGACGAGCCGATCGAAACAAGAAAAATTTATATCAGGAGCCTTTGCGGACGCGATCCGCTCTACTGCAGCGGAACAGTGGTTCTCAGCGACGGGGAACGCGCGGTCTCCTATCAACCGGAATTTTCTGCGGAGCATGAGGCGGAGCTTATTTTCCCATCTTTACAGAAAATTAAATCAATGAAATTTTATCCTGAAAAATATCTGACAGACAAAAACGGGAATCTTTTGGCAGGCTTTAAAATTATGGAGGATAACAAATTAAATCAGGCAAGTGAAATAATCGCTTCCAGCGTTTTTCAGGTGGAGGGACTGGATTGCTCGGCGGAGAATATGATCAGGGAGGACTCGCAGTTTTGGTGTCCGGATCGAAACGACCGGGAGCGCTGTGTTGTGTTTTCCTTTGCTTCTCCGATTTCATTTAACTGCTGCGTGCTTGCGGAGGATTGGGCCGCACTGCGCGTTACCGCATATAAAATTGAATACTGCTGTAACGGGCGCTGGGAGACGATCCTGGCGCCGGAGGAGCCTATCGGAAAGCTGCCTGTCAGAAAACATTTTCAAAGAGTCGTCGGGGCGGAAAAGGTGCGCTTCTCTGTAATCCGCTCGGTTTGCAGCCCGAACGGCTTTGATCTTCCGAATATTACGAAATTTGAATTATATGACAGAATCTGCATTTGAATGATTTTTCAGAAAAGGCGTATAATGATTTTAAAGCCGTTTTGCGCGGCTTCCCCGTAAAAACAGGGAAATTTATACAGAAAGAATCATTATAATGCAGCTTCACAAGAAAAAGGTTTTTTTGGGCAATAAATCTGTTATCGAAGCGCCCTGCGGAAATTCGCAGGCGCTGCCTGTCAGGCCGCGCTGTATTTTCAAGAGAAAGACGCGCCGGGCGGGGAGCTTGATTCTGGCTGCCTTGGTTTTGATCTTCCTATGTATTTTTCGAGTATTTCCTATCTTCGGGGTTTCGGCTGAAATCGTGGCGCACCGGGCCGGAGCGGCTCTGGGACCGGAAAATACCGTAGCAGCTTTGCAGCAGACAGTTCGTTTCGGAGCTGATATGGCCGAGATTGATGTACAGCGGCTCCGGGATGGCACGCTTATCGTCCTGCATGATGATACGTTTCAAAGAACGGCGGGCATTGACAGAAGCGTCCGCGATGTCGATTATGATATGATGAAAAAGATGGATGCCGGCTCCTGGTTTTCTCCCAATTTCGCCGGTGAACCGATTCCTGCGCTGGAAGAGATGCTGGCCGCGGCAAAGGGGAAAATCCGGCTGATGATTGAACTGAAGACGGGTGGCGGGAAGGAGCTGCTGGCGGAGGATACGCTTCGCCTGCTTGAACAATATGACATGACAGCGGAGTGTGTCATTGCATCTGCAGACGCACAGCTTCTGGAGCGCGTCCAGGAGCTGCGGAAAGATATTCCGACGGTATTCATTTCCGCCCAGCCGCCTGAGGAACGCTCCGAAGGGAAAGCATGGGACTTCTGCAGCGTTGAAAATGCGGCGCTGTCCTCGAAGCTGGTGACGCGTATGCACGCGAAGGGAATCGGAGTGTACGTTTGGACCGCAAATACACAGGCGCAAATCAGAAGAGCCGTTTTCTGCGGAGCGGACGGCGTGATCACGGACGATCCGGCCGCGGCGGGTTTCTGGCTGCGGAACGGTCTCCGTCAATCTGCGCGCTTCCCGAGCTGGTGCTCGCGCTTTTTTAGTATTTTCCCGATCAGCAGGAAAAACACCGTCGTCGAGGAGACGGCGCTGACGGCGTCCGCAATCGGCTCTGCATAAAAGACGGCTTCCGCGCCATAACAGTGCGGGAGCAGGAACGTGAGCGTCAGCATGACGGCTATTTTTCGAAACAGGGAGAGAGAAATCGCGGCAGGCGCGATCCCAAGCGCAGTAAGACCATCGACAAACGTATATTGAAGGGCAAGCGGAATGATGGCAAGCGTATAGATATGAATATATTTCACCGACATGGCGATCAGCGTTTCATCTCTTGTAAAAATTTTCACAAAATAGACGGAGGCAAAGCGTGCAATCAGGAACATAACCGTAGTAAAAATGAGGCAGAGAATCAGAATGCAGGCTTCTCCCTTCCGAACGCGGGCGGAATTTCCTGCGCCGTAATTGTAGCTTAATACGGGCTGCGTACCGCTTGTGATTCCGCCCATCGGAAGCGTGATGATCTGCATAAACGAGAGCATAATTGTAGCCGCGGCGATCAGATTATCCCCGTCCGCCCCGCCGTATTTTTGCAGCACGCCGTTCAGGGCGAGGATCATAACACTGTCGGTGGCAAGAATCAGAAACGGTGAAAGGCCAAGCAGAAGGATCCTTCGGAGAAGGCGGAAGGAATAGCCCTTCCATGTAATCCGAATGATCGTATGGCGGCCGAACAGGAACTTTACCGCAAATATTGCTGAAAGCATTTGCGCAAGAACGGTCGCGATGGCGGCGCCTTTGACGCCGAGCCCGAACAGAAAAATAAATACGGGGTCCAGAACAATGTTGGCTACGGCGCCGATCATAACGGTCAGCATTCCGATTTTTCCAAAGCCCTGACAGATAATAAAAGAATTCAGTCCGGTGCTGAGAATCGAAAACAGCGTGCCGGCTGCGTACCAGGTTAAATATTCATTTGCATAGGGGTAAAGCGTCCGGCTGGCTCCGAACCAGAGCAGCAGATCGTTTTTTAAAAGAAAAACGGCGGCTGTGAGGAGAACGGAAAGAATCGCCAGCAAAAGGAAGCCGTTCGCAAGGATTTGCTTTGCGCCCTTTCTGTCCTGCTCGCCGAGCTTAATGGCCATCAGCGGCGCGCCGCCGAGCCCGACGAGACTGCCGAAGGAGGCGATCAGCGTGACGATGGGACCGCAGATGCCGACGCCTGCAAGCGCAGTATCGCCAATACCGGGCATATTGCCGATGTATATTCTGTCTACGATGCTGTAAAGAACGTTTACAAATTGAGCCAGCATGGTAGGAACCGCCAGACTTAATACGACGCTCCAAATGTTTCCGTTTCCCAGTCTGGCTTCGTCTTGCTGCTTGCTCATAACTTTCTGACACCTGCGATTGCTTAGTATTTTACCGAAAGTGGATTATATCATGATTTTTGATAAATGCAAGGCGGCCGGGAGGGAAAGCGCTTTTCAGTGATTGGAATATGTTGTCTTGGTGGAAACTCCCTTCAGACGTCCGATTTTTCCCGTCAGCGCGCTGATCGCATCCTGCGGCGCGTCCATGGCGATACTGATGATGGAAATTCCTTTTTCCTTGTAGGGAATGCCCATGCGCCCGATGATATAACGACTGTATTCATGCAGCAGTTCATTTAATGGCGCTACGGAATCCGGATTTTCCACGATGATTGCGGCAATGGCGACTCTTGTTTCCATGCATACTCCTCACTCTCTGCCTTCCGGCGGTATTTCTGCGAGCAATTCGGGGAAAAGCGAGAGGCTTCTGCGCAGGATTCCCTTCAGATAAGCGATTGTAATCCCGTAGTTGGTAAAAGGCACGCCTGCGTCAGCGGCGCATTTCATACGGTAACGGACTTCCCGTTCATTGAGCATGCAGCCGCCGCAATGAATTGCAAGCGAATACTTTGAGAGGTCCTCGGGAAACTCCGTCCCGGAGGTCGTTTCGATCGTAAGCGCTTTCCCGGTTAAATTGCGGAGCCACCGCGGGATTTTAACGGTCCCGATGTCTTCGCACTGCCGGTGATGCGTGCAGCCTTCGGCAATCAGCACCGTATCTCCGTCCTGCAGGCGGTTAATCGCCGCGACGCCCCGCACTGCGGTATCCAGGAACCCTTTATATCTGGCCATCAGAATCGAAAAAGACGTCAGGGGAATTTCGGCGGGGACCGCCGCGTTGGCAGCTGCAAATACCTGACTGTCTGTGATCACAAGAGAAGGCGTTTTCCCCAAGGTCGGAAGGATTTCTGCCAGCCGGGATTCGCGGAGCACGACGGCAGCGGCGTCAGAATCGAGAATATCGCGGAGCGTCTGCTGCTGAGGGAGAATCAAACGGCCTTTCGGCGCAGCGCTGTCAATCGGCGTAACCAATACGACGAGACTGCCAGGCAGGATCAGATCTCCTACGATGCGCTTGGGAGCTCCGCCCGATTCCGTCATAGTTCCAAGCCGCTCCTTCAGCTCCTGAATTCCTTTCCCGGTCTGCGCACTGACGGCCATTGCGCCCTCGGGAAGGGAAGCGGCGTACGCGTCGCATTTGTTATAAACGATCAGATAAGGGATTTCTTTCTTTTTGATTAAATCTAAAAGCTCTCCGTCCGATTCTGTCATTCCGTCTGCGGCATCGACGACCAAAACCGCGATATCCGTCTTGTTCAGGATCTGACGCGTTTTCCGGACGCGCAGCGCGCCAAGCCCGCCCTCGTCGTCAAAGCCGGGCGTATCGATGATCATTACCGGGCCGAGCGGGAGCAGCTCCATTGTTTTGAAGACGGGATCGGTTGTAGTTCCCTTTGTTTCGGAAACAACGGCAAGCTCCTGTCCGGTTACGGCATTCAGCAGACTTGATTTTCCGGCGTTACGGCGTCCGAAAAAGCCGATGTGGATTCTCTCCGCAGCGGGAGTATCGTTCAGTCCCATTTCTGTACCTCCTTTTAAAATCTGAAATCGCGGAGTCCTGCGGAAATTTTATTCAGATGATCTTCACAGAGCAGCCGAACCTTATCCCTGGGGATGTTGTTCAGCTCCGCGCGAATCAGCGCTTCGCCGATGGCGCGCGTTTCTTCAGAAGCGTAATCCGTCAGATATTCCTTCAACGTTAAGAGCGCATTGGGATGGCAGCAATTCTGAATCTGGCCTGATTTGCAGAGCGCCATGAAGCGGTCTCCCGTACGGCCCTCGCGATAACACGCCGTACAGAAGGAGGGAATATACCCCAGCTCCATCAGCCAGCGGACTACCTCGTCGAGCGTTCTCTGATCGGAAACGTCGAACTGCTCCGTGTCCGTGGGACGCTCCTGCTCCGTATATCCTCCGACGGTGGTTCTCGAGCCTCCGCTGATCTGGGAAACGCCGAGCCGGAGAACCTTTTCTCGGACCGCCTGGTTTTCCCGGGTAGAAATGATCATGCCGGTGTAAGGCACTGCGATGCGGATGAGCGCGCAGATTTTGGCGAAGGTTTCGTCGCTGATGCCGTCTGCAAAGGCGTTCGGATCGATGTCGTCGGCATGCTTGACGCGCGGAACGCTGATGGTGTGCGGTCCGACGCCGTGAACGGCTTCCAGATGCTCTGCGTGCATCAGCAGACCGGCAAACTCATACCGATAGCGTTCCAGCCCGAACAGGACGCCCAGGCCGACGTCATCGATTCCGCCCTCCATGGCGCGGTCCATGGCCTCGGTGTGGTAATTGTAATCATGCTTTGGTCCTGTTGGATGAAGCTTCAGATAGCTTTCTTTATGATACGTTTCCTGAAACAGGATATATGTCCCGATCCCCGCGTCTTTCAGCTTTCTGTAATTTTCCACCGTAGTTGCCGCGATATTGACGTTTACGCGGCGGATCGCTCCGTTTTTGTGCTTAATAGAATAAATCGTATCAATACATTCTAAGATATATTCGATCGGATTCATTACGGGATCCTCCCCGGATTCAATGGCCAGCCGTTTGTGTCCCATATCCTGCAGGGCGATCACTTCCCGCCTGATTTCGTCCTGCGTCAGCTTTTTCCTGGGAATATGCCTGTTTTTCATGTGATAGGGACAGTATACGCAGCCATTCACACAGTAGTTGGACAGATAAAGCGGGGCGAATATGACGATTCTGTTTCCGTAAAAGGCCTTTTTGATTTCCTCGGCGAGGGCATACATCTCCTGGACCTTTTCCGGAATTTCGCAGGCCAGCAGCACGGAGGCCTCCCGATGCGTCAGGCCGGCGCAGAAGGTCCCTTTCTCCGTAACGCGCGGGCGCGCTTTCTTCAGAATGCGGTCGATCAGGGGAATATTGTTTTTATTTTCGTCGGCGTACTTCAGCGTTTCCCGGATTTCAGCGTCGCTGATAAATTCGTCGGCACAGAGTGATTTCGGATTATACTGTTCCATACAAGTTCTTCCTTTCTTATCAATTCTTGTTTATTGCTTGAGATAATCGCCGCGGCTTACTGCAATGCGGCAGCCGGTTTTTTGAATTCGTTTCTTCAGATCCGCAAGTCCTTCCGCCGCTTCGGCGCCTGTATGCGCTTTGTTATCGTACAGCGCATATTTTTCGCGGACGTCTGTGGGGGAGAGGTTCGGCATGACGACGTTTGCCCCGGCAAGAATTCCTTTCTCCCGTCCCTCCGGATCAAGCGTGCCGAGCGCGGTCGTTGCGGGGAGCAGGGCGCGGGGCAGCATTAGGCGGAGCAGACCGATCAGAAAGAGCGTAAGCGCTACGGAACCGGGAGGTTCTCCGGCAAACGGCGTGTCATGGTGCGGAATAAAAGGTCCGATTCCGACCATTTGAGGCTCCAGTTCTTTTAAAAACAGCAGGTCTTCTGCAAGCTCCGCGGCAGTCTGGCCCGGAGCGCCGACCATAAAGCCGCTTCCCGTTTGATAGCCGATTTCCTTCAGCCAGAAGAGACATTGCTTTCTTTCCGCCAAACTGAGCGCCGGAGGATGGAGCTTTGCATAATGTGGTTCTGAAGCCGTTTCATGACGCAGAAGATAGCGATCGGCGCCGGCCTCAAACAGACGCTGGTAGCTTTCTCGGCTGCGTTCTCCCAGCGAGAGGGTGACGGCGCAGTCCGGATGGCGCGTCTTTATTTTTTGGATCAGATCGCACAGCAGCAGGTCCGTATAAAAGGCGTCTTCTCCTCCCTGCAGCACGAAGCTGCGGAATCCCAGCGCGTACCCGGATTCTGTGCAGGACAGGATTTCCTCCGGCGTCAGCCGGTAACGCGCGGCGTTTGAATTGCTTCTGCGGATTCCACAGTAATAGCAGTCATTTTTACAATAGCTGGAAATTTCGATCAGGCCACGGATATATACGTCGCGTCCGTAGATTTCATCTCGGATCCGGCGTGCTTTCTGAAACAGATATTGTGCGGAAGAATCGTCGCGCCCTTCCAGCAGGGCCATCCATTCTTCTTTGGAAAGTGTTTTCGTTTGCTGCAGCTTGTCGATGAGTTCCCGCATGCTTCCTCCCGGCAAGACGCCGACGGCCGAAGACAACACGATATGCGAAAACGGAATCATGCGGATTTTTCTTGCGGCGCAGCGGAGATCTTTGCCATCAGTCTGAATTTGTGTCATGAAAAAATCGTTCGCGGTAGGAATTGTCCATCCGCTCACATTCTTTATTCTAATCCCGGGAGACCTCCGTGTCAAGGGACGCGGTGATCAGGCCGCAATCTGTTGTTGACGGAGCGCGAAAAAAAAGATAAAATAGCATCCGTCATGGAGAAAGGAAACAGTATGGAACCCATTTTGAATCAAAGGGATAGCGGCAAAAGGCTTCTCTATATTGATTTTCTGAATATCGCTGCCTGCTTCGGAGTTGTTGCCATGCACTGCACCGGGAAGGTCTTTGTTTTTGACGCGAGTAAAGAGTGGTTTTTTTCGATGCTTTTGCAGGCGGTGTTTCATTTTTCCATTCCTGTTTTTTTTATGATCTCGGGTGCGACGCTGATGAACTACAGAGAGAAATATTCGACAAAGGAATTTCTTAAAAGGCGATTTCTCAGAGCAGGCGTTCCTTTTTTGCTTTGGTCCGGCGTCATGCTGATTTATAAGATTGCGATTGGAGAGCTTCAGGCTCCCATCGGGCCAAGATCCTTTCTGAACTTATTTTTAAATAATGAAATACAGAATATTTATTGGTTTTTTTATGCAATCTTTGGAATTTATGCGGCGATGCCTCTTCTATCGCTGCTTGCCCGAAACGATCACCGAAAAGCTGTCGAATGGTATCTGCTGCTGTTTTTTCTCTTCAGAGCCGTCGTTCCGCTGCTCCGCTTGGCTGGGATCAGGATTACAGGTTATTTTGAAATCCCAGGGATTGCGGGGTATTTCGGATACGTTCTGATGGGCTGGTATCTGAGTACGGTCTCGTTAAAAAAGCACATGCGTCTCCTGCTGTATGCTTGCGGGATTTTTTCCGCAGGTCTGATGTTCTTCGGCACTTATTATTTAAGTGCGCGCGCAGGAACAACCGATTCGCTTCTGATGGATTATACGTCTGTCTGTACGATGCTCCTGGCCTGCGCGGTGTTCGTATTTGCGAAGCATTTGGAATTTAAAGAGTCCTGGGCAGGCATCCTGCGGCTTTTCTCTGCGGCAAGCCTTGGAATTTATCTTTTGCAGATGATACCAATTAATAAATATACCGGCATGCTCCCGAAGCCTGCTCCATTCCGTTTATGATAGGAGAAACATTGTGCGTTTACGGAGGGTGCTTTGCAGTCGTTGCAGTGATACAGAAAATTCCGGGGATCAGAAAAATTTTCCCCTAAAAGACAGAGAGGTGTAAGGTATGGAATATCAGAGGAATCTGGCGCCGTTTCTGGGTGCGGCATATTATCCGGAGGATTGGGACGACGGCGAGCAGCCGGGAGATATTGCCAAAATGCAGGAAGCCGGACTGAAGGCCGTCCGGATCGGGGAATTTGCGTGGCGCAAAATGGAACCGAAAGAGGGAAGCTTTCATTTTACCTGGCTGCATGAGGTAGTGGACCGTCTGAAAGAGGCGGGAATTTCCGTAATCCTGGGTACGCCTACGGCTACGCCGCCGATTTGGTTTTTGCGGAAGCATCCGGATGCGGCGGTCATGAATTCCGCAGGAATCCGAACCAGCCACGGAGGACGGCGTCATTGCTGTTCAAACAACGAAGCATACCGGGAAGCGTCCGCGTCCATCATACGCGCCATGGCGCAGGAGTTCGGCCGCGACGAGAATGTGATCGGATGGCAGCTGGATAACGAAATTTATATGCCGGGCGACGGCTGCTTCTGCCCGACGTGCGTGGAAAAATTCCACCGGTTTTTGGAAAAGAAATACGGGACGATCGACGCCCTCAACGCCCGCTGGAATTTGAATCTTTTCAGCCAGGCGTACGACTGCTTTGACGAAATTCCGGCGCCTGCAAACGCCTGGCACAATCCGCACATTTTGCTGGAATGGAAGCTTTTTCAGCAGGAATCGTGTATTTCCTTCCTGCATATGCAGCAGAAAATAGTAAGAGAATACACGGATGCGCCCATCGGAACGGATATGATGCCGTTTGCCGGTCTCGATTATGAAAAAATGAACGCCCCTATGGATCTGGTAATGTTCAATCATTATAACTCGGAGGAGAATCTGTGGGAGGCCGGCTTCTGGTTTGATTATCTGCGCGGCATCAAAGAGATGCCGTTTTGGAACACGGAGACGCAGACGGGATGGAACGCGTCCGTTTCCGTAGGGCAGGTCATGAAGCCGGAGGGCTTCTGCCGCGTGAACTCCTGGATGCCGGTGGCGTTTGGAGGGGCGGCCAATCTGTATTGGCTGTGGCGTCAGCACTGGGCGGGCCATGAATTAATGCATGGTTCCGTGCTGTCCGCCGCAGGAAGGCCCTTGCATATGTTCGGAGAGATCCGGCAGACGGCGGATGAATTTGAAAAAGCGGGAGACTTTCTGCGCGGCACGCGGGTTTTCACGGAGATTGCAATGCATTTTACCTCTCTGAATTGGAACCTGTTTGAATGCCAGCCGTGGATCGACGGATTCCGCTATTATGAGAGGCTCGCCTCCGACTTCTACCGTCCGCTCACGCAAATGGGAGCGCGTGTCGACATCATCGGCGCGCAGAAAAGTCTGGAAGGGTACAAAGTACTGATTTCCCCGTATATGATGACGCTGGAAGACGATACGCTGCCCGAACGGATCGAACGGTGGGTCAAAGACGGCGGAATATGGATCGCCGGCCCGATGACCGATCAGCGGACCGGCATCGGGACGCATTATACAGACAGGGCCATGGGAATGCTGGAACGCCTGACCGGAGCGCAGCTGGCATTTTCCGCGCCTGATCGGGGACGCTATATCCGGGCCGAATGGAAAGACGGAACGCCGTTTACCGGCAGCTTGTGGTTTGAGATGTATGATGCCAGTCAAGAAAATACGCTTGTCACAATTACCGGCATGCATTCTGCGGTGAAAGGAAAGAGTCTCGTAATGTCTTTCCCCGTTGGGCGCGGGAGAATCATTCTTTTAGGAACGATTCCGTCCGCACAGGATTTAGTGAGAATTCTGAAGCCTGCACTGGAGGAGGCAGGTGTAAAGCTCCCGAGAATTACAGGTGAGCTTTCGGTAATTCCGCGGAGCGGAGCGGCCGGCAGCGGTCTGATCCTGGTGGAAACAGGCAATAAACCGGCGTCTGTTGACCTGGAGGAGCCGATGACGGAGCTCCTGACCGGTAAGTCGTATCTGGGACATACGGAATTGGAGCCGTATTCCATCCTGGTATTGAAAAAATAAAAAACGAACCGCGTCCTCCCTCCGGGGCATATACGAGGACAATCCCGAATAGACTTTGTATCAGCAGGATATGCTGCATGCAGACTGCAAACGGATGCAGATAGGAGGACGCGGGAATATGGAATGCAAAAGAGAATCCGATTACACGGGACTTACTGCGGCGGAGGCGGAACACCGGCTGACAAAATACGGGAGAAATACATTGGAGCAGCATAAAAAAAAGTCGCCGGTGCTGCTGTTTCTGGGCCAGTTCAAGGACATCATGACGATCATTCTGATCGTATGCACCGGGATTTCCGCATTTATGCAGGACTGGACGGAAGCCGCCGTGATGATCGGAATCGTAGTGGTCAACGCCTTTTTAGGATTTATCCAGGAATACAGAACGGAAAAAACAATCGAAGCGCTCCGGTCGATGACGGCGCTTCATGCCAGAGTGCTGCGGGACGGCAGGCAAATTGAAATCAGCGCAGAGGAGATCGTACCGGGCGATGTTGTTTTCGTAAAAGGCGGAGATATTTTGCCGGCAGACGGCTTTATTATTACTTCATCAGGCCTTACGGTCGACGAAGCCATGCTTACAGGGGAATCGGCCGCCGTGGAGAAAAGCGAGCTGGCTGGATTTGATTCCGCCGTATATTCCGGAACGCTTGCGATCAGCGGATCGGCAACCGTGGGCGTAACGGACACGGGAATGAATACAAAAATGGGAAAGATTTCCGGTATGATCCAGGAAGTGAAAGAAGAATCGACGCCGCTTCAGAAACGCCTGGCAAAGCTCGGAAAATATATTGTTTTTGCCTGCGTACTGATTTGCGCCGCGGTCACCCTTGCCGGGATCCTTCGGGGAGAGGATATCATCAATATGCTGCTTACCGGCATCAGCCTGGCCGTCGCCGCCGTACCGGAGGGCCTGCCGGCTATTGTAACAATTTCTCTGGCGCTTGGCGTACAGAGAATGGCGGCGAACAATGCCCTTGTGCGGCGCCTTCCCGCCGTCGAGACGCTGGGCGGCACAAATGTGATCTGTTCGGATAAAACCGGGACGCTTACCCAGAATAAAATGTCGGTACGGGAAATCCGTCTGCCGTCGGAAATGCTCGGCGGAAGGGCCGATTCCGCTTCCCGCGCAGGGGATCTGCGGATGCTGTCAAATATCTGCAGGGTATGCAACAATTTGTCGGACGCCACCGAACAGGCTTTGAAAGAGATCGGCGGGCAGGAGGCAGAAGCATCGGCCGCCGAATTTGTCCGCATTGCCGAAATCCCCTTCGACTCTATCCGCAAATGCATGAGCGTGATCGTCAAAAACAAGCAAGGAGAATTTTTCGTAATGACAAAGGGAGGCGCCGACGTCGTGCTGGGAAAGGCCGGGCGCTACATAGAAAACGGCGGGATCAGGCGCCTCGATCCAGCCGCGCTCGAGCGGTTCCGGAGCTGCAACGATCGGCTTGCCTCCGGAGCGCTGCGTGTGCTTGCCGCCGCTTACCGCCCGATCCGACCTGACGAGGCAGAGGAATACAGGTCGTCGAAAGATAAAACGAAGCAGGCCCGTCTGGAATTCAATCTGATTTTTGCCGGCTTTATCGGTCTGATGGATCGTCCGCGCGAGGAAGTGCCGGGCGCAGTACAGCTGTGCGCTGACGCGGGAATTCGGACCATCATGATTACGGGGGACCATAAAATTACAGCCGCAGCCATTGCAAGGGAGGTCAATATTCCCGCCTCACGCGTCCTGACCGGAGAGGAAATCAGCCGGATGAGCGATGCAGAGTTTGAAGAAGCCGTCGACAGCGTAAACGTATATGCGCGCGTTTTGCCGGAGCACAAGCTGCGAATTGTAAGAGCGCTGCGTAAGAAGAACAACACGGTCGCCATGACGGGAGACGGAGTCAACGATGCGCCGGCAATTAAAGAGGCCGATATCGGAATCGCCATGGGCGTCAACGGTACGGATGTCACAAGAGAGGCGTCTGACATGGTTCTGATGGATGATAATTTCGCTACCATTGCCGAGGCCGTGAAGCAGGGCCGCGGAATATACGACAATATTCGGAAATTTATCCGGTATATGCTGGCCTGCAACCTCGGAGAAGTCATTACAATGTTTGCCGGCGTTCTGTTCGGACTGCCGCTCCCGCTTTATCCGATTCAAATTCTCTGGGTTAATCTGGTAACAGACGGCCTCCCCGGAATTGCGCTCGGACTGGACCCGGTGACCGACGAGATCATGAAACGAAAACCAGTGCCGGCAAACCGCGGCCTTTTCTACGGAAGACTGCCGTTCCTGATTCTGTTTCGCGGGCTGCTGATCGGACTTTGCACGCTCGGCGCCTTTGTCAGTATACAATATGCCACGGGGAACACGGAGCTTGCGCGGACCGCTGCATTTATGACGCTGGTGATGACGCAGATCGTACATTCCTTTGAATGCCGCAGCGAGACGAAAAGCCTTTTACAGAGCGGAATCCGCGACAACCTCTGGCTGCTGGCGGCGGGCGCGCTGTCCATGCTGATGATGCTTGCCGTCATTTACATTCCCTCGCTGCAGAGCGTATTTCGGACGGTTCCGATGGAGCTCGAGCAGATGGCGGTCGTCGCCGGCTTCACTGCGATCGGTCCGATCCTGGGAGGGCTGGCAAACGACCTCCTAGGCCACAATCCATTTTCTTCTAAAGTAAAAGGCAAGAGAAATGCCTGCTGACAGAACCCAGCCGACGGGCCAGGAGCACCAGATTCCCGTGCTGCCCCAGAACGCATAAAAGAGATACGAAAGCAGAACGCGGATCAGAAGATCGGAAAATGTGGAGAGCATAAAGCAGCGGATCGCGCCTGCGCCTCGCAGAATCCCGTCCGATACAAGCTTTGCCGCGGCGACCAGGTAGAAAGGTGAAACAATTTGCAGAAAACGTATGCCGGTCTCCATAGAAAGCGCGCTTTCGCCGTCCATAAAAAGCAGCAGAGCGTATTTCCCGGCAAATACAAAGATGAGTATGAATGGTAAAATGATCAGCTCCGACATCATGATGCCTGCGGCGAAGGACTTCCGGACGCGGTCGTATTTCCCAGCGCCGATATTCTGGGAGGAAAAGGCGGACAGTCCGTTGGACATTGTGGTAAGACACGTGATTGCAAACGTATTTAATTTTATGGCGGCGGAATATCCGGCGATGACGGATTTTCCGCCGTCGTTTACCAGATTCTGTATAAACATGTTTCCGACCGATACGAAGCTTTGCTGCAGAATGCTCGGAACGGCGATGACGGCAACTTCTTTTAAAATGGGAAAGGAAAATTTTTCCGCTTTCACGTCCTTTTCTATTTTGCGCAGCCGCCTTAAAAGAACGACGAGCGATATGATACAGGCTGTTCCCTGCGCAATGAATGTTGCCCACGCCACGCCGGCGACATCAAGATGAAGAATCGCCACAAAGAACCAGTCCAATACGATGTTTCCGACGGAAGAGGCGATCAGAAAATAGAGAGGTGTGTTCGTATCGCCCAGCGATTGGAACACTGCCGTTGCCGTATTGTACAGAAACAGGAAAAGAAACCCGGCAATATAAATGTTCAGATATAGTTTTCCGTCCTTAAAAATTTCCGCAGGCGTCCGGATCAGGCGCATCAGAGGACCGCTTGTCAGCAGACCAGCCACAGTCAGTACGGCGGCCAGTACAGAGGAAGCAATCAGCACCGTGGAGATCGCCGCCTTCATTTTTCGAAAATCTTTTGCTCCAAAGAAGCGCGATATGACAACGGAGCACCCGATGTTGCTGCCAATCGCAATGGCCATGAAAATCATTGTGATCGGATAGGAGGCGCCGACTGCCGCCAGAGCGCTTTCCCCGTCTGCGGAAAATTTTCCCGCGATCATGCTGTCGGCCATATTATACATCTGCTGAAAAATGACGCTTATAAATAATGGCAGGGAGAATTTGACCAAAACCGTTTCCGTCCTGCCTTCGGTGAGATCTCGGATCATCCGAAAAACCAGCTTTCTATATAAAATTGCAACGAGTGATATTATAGTTTTACAAAACCGATTTGTAAATATTCAGCTTTTCTTGCTTGAAAAATGGCTCCTGTGGAATTATAATAATGCGAAAATGGAGGACGGATGATGAATTTACGTTTTTACAACGGGAAAATCCTTACCGGCGGCGCAGACTCGCCGTTCCTGCTCACGGAGGGAGAGCTGCATGTACAGGGCAGCCGGATTGTACGGATCGGAAGCGCGGCGGAGGAGCCCGAGCCGGCCTTCTGGGACCGGGAAATCGATCTTGCCGGCGATCTGGTGATCCCGGGCTTAAAAAACGCGCACACGCATTCCGCAATGACCTTTCTGCGCTCTAAGGCGGACGATATGGTGCTGGACTGCTGGCTGAAGGAGCAGGTGTTCCCCTATGAGGCAAAGCTGACGCCGGACGATGTATATCTTTTTTCCAAATTGGCGATTGCCGAATATCTGACGAGCGGAATCACGGCGAATTTTGATATGTATCTGATGCCGGAGCCTGCTGCGGCCGCATCGGCCGAATGCGGATTCCGCACGGTGCTTACAGGAGCGGTAAATGATTTTACACAGTCCGTGCAGATGCTTGCGGACTGGTATCAGACGCTGAACCGCTACGATCCCCTGATCTCGTTTCTTCCCGGGTTTCATGCGGAATATACCACATCCTACGCAATCCTGAAGGAGCTTGGACAGCTGGCCGTTAGCCTGAGGGCTCCGATGTATATGCACAATTCGGAAACGGCGCGAGAAGTCGCGGGCTGTCTTGCACGGTACGGAAAAACACCGTCAGCGCTCTTTGAAGAGCTGGGTATTTTTGATTATGGCGGAGGGGGCTTCCACTGCGTTTATCTTTCGGATGAGGATCTGGAAATTTTCCGGAGGCACGGCGTTTATGCTGTAACCTGCCCGGCTGCAAATCTGAAGCTTGCAAGCGGCATTGCGCCGATCGCGCGGATGCTTTCTCACGGCATCCGCGTAGCCGTCGGCACGGATGGTCCGGCAGGGAACAACGCGCTTGACCTGTTCCGGGAGCTGTACCTGGTATCGGTGCTTGCGAAGCACAGAAGCTTTGATGCTGCCGCGCTGGATGCGGTGCAGGTGTTTGGCATGGCTACGGTATATGGCGCAAGAGCGATGGGGCTTGCGGAGGCGGATTGTCTTGCCGTGGGGAAGCTTGCGGATCTGGCGGTCGTCTCCATGAACATGCCGAACATGCGCCCGCTCAACCATCCGCTGAAAAATCTCGTATACGCCGGGAGCAAGGCAAACGTCCGCATGACGGTCGTAAACGGGAAAATTTTATATGAAGATGGCCGCTTCCTGATCGGGGAAGACATCGAGACATTGTATGAACGCGCGGAGACGGCGGCGCGGCGGCTTCTGGCGTGAAAATTACCCGTTGCGCGGAAGCACGCGCTGTGCTATAATCAACTAGTCTTTTATCTTTTCCTTTCTTATTTGAAAACAAAAAGATCAAACCAAGTCGCGCCCCCTTAGTTAAATGGATATAACAAGCCCCTCCTAAGGTTGTGCTCTACCAGCTGCCTTACGGGGAAAAGTGATCGTTGCC